>VAPK010001803.1_pt1 | contig 20023 bp, 29 predicted proteins | sample 3395031 | NCBI WGS metagenome assembly VAPK01 (sample SAMN08290443, study PRJNA428436) | hydrothermal vent metagenome | isolation source: Deep-sea hydrothermal vent chimney 1 | place: Pacific Ocean: Juan De Fuca Ridge
GGGTTTAACCTTGTAATTGGTTCAGGCTCCATTTCAATCAACTCTTCTTCAACTTCAGCCTCAATCTTCTTAATAACCTCCATCTCTGCAATACCCTTCGCACTCATACCACCACCCTGGATGATCTGCCTCTGTTGCACGGCAAGAGCCCTGGTGACCTCCCTCAAGTCCTCGACAGTATCATTGCTCACCCCAACGTTCAAATCAACCTTCAATGTCTCTGGAGCCTTCAAATTCTCAATCAACACACTTGCAGCCTTCATCCGAACAGTCTCACTTCTGGCAGTCCTCATTAACACAGCTTGGACGTTAATAGCCTCCTGTAACAGGTCACTATTTAACACATGTATAGCCGGCAGAGTTCTCTCGACGACCTTCATAACCAGAGCAGACTTATTATACATTGTCGCATGTGCCGAGATATTCTTGTCAGGAATCCCCTTCTCGACCAGTCTCTGGTATCGTTCGGGGAAGACTTTAACCCATGCACTCGTTTGAGAATCACCAGTAAGTTTAAACGTAACAAATTTAACCGCATTTACGTAATCCTGGATTTTCCACTTCCCTTCCTGCATCACATTAATCCAAGAAAGAATATTCTCTCTAAAGTTTTCCTTCAGCTCAGTATCGTCAATACTGGCATTAATCAAGTCCGTCATCTTCTGCGTAATATTCTTCCGCAATCCCAACGGTGCACAAGCCCTCAATTGGTGAATAGTCAAGCTCTTACTATTCTTCGGAATAGGAGGATTCTCTCCCGGTAGCACCAAGGAAGCCTCAGCAAGTGGAACCTTCTTAACCTTATACCTATCTGGTCTTTTTTTCGATTTAACGCTACCCTTACCTGGAACCCAAGTCATACCTTCCCCCATTTGGCAAACACTTGCTCATGAAACTGTCTATATTCTTTAATTTCAGCATACGGGTTTATCATATAGCCACCAATAATCTTCTTAACCAGGCCAATACCAATAAGTTCTTTAATCATCTTTGAGACACTCCTTGGCTTTACCCTAACAAATTCTGCAAGCTTTACTTGCTTTACAAATACAGAGTTTCTATTTCCAAGCTTAATTAAACCAACAAGAACAAGGTAAACCCTCACAGAGCCAATGCCCTTACACCGGGCAAGTAACTCATTCCCCTGTTGGCTCCGAAGAGAGAATCCTCTCTCTTGATTCAATATATTCACGAATAGCAGTCCTTATTGTTGCGCTTAAAGAACGATCTTCTTTAGTGGCAATCTTGGCAAGTTCAATCTTAAGCCTTGGCGTAAGTCTTAACGTAATAGGCGCATCTTTATTCATTCCCCGCTCCACAGAGTAGGAAGTTCTATCCCGGCCCTCTTGAAAACATTATCTCTAAACTCATTACACATCTGCAATAACTGGTCTGGAGACAAGTCAGAAAGCATTATTTGCTGAATTTCCGAGAAGTCTCTAAGGTCAGTACTCTTGGACATACCTACACGAATACTATCCGGCACACTGAATGGCATAGTAACCTTCATGACTGTAAGCTTTACTTCCATAATTCCTCCATTAATTTATCTGAACCAAAACAAAGCATACACCAACCCACTAAGCAATACAACCATAATGTAATACAAATGACACCAAAACACCATGCCTAACTTAGTTTTACTGCACAAAAGTCGTCTCACAGATGACTCAAGTCGTCTCACAGACGTCAAAACCATATCAAACCCCTTGATATCACTCAATATACAACTACTATAATATTAGTAGGCGGCTGTTGCGCCTGCGTTCCGGCTCTGCCGGCCCTTGTCGACAGCCTTAGTTGTAACCAGTAACAAACCAATAAAGAACCGGCATTGGTGCGTAACGCCAGTGGAAGCACCAATGCATAGCACACACTACCGGGCTAACGCTGACGCTATCGCCCGTCCGTGTGTAGAAAAAAATAATATATATAAAACATTAATATATAAAACGATATAGGAAGAGATAGTATCGGAAGTGGATAAATAGTTAGAATTATTAAAAAAACTAAATCCGTTATAAAAATATAATATAGGTTCTGAGGCAGGAGAAGAGGTTGTTTGGGTAAGTAGTTGTTTTTGTTGAGAAAATTAACATTTATAATATTTTAATATAAACTCTAGTCTAGTATATACCAACCAACTACCTTCATCGCAAGGTCTACCCCCCCCCATACTGCAAATAGAGTTCCTTTTATACTACCATACCCATTTTCCCTGTACGTGCAGTGAGCGGCCATATAGCACGGTAGAATGTGGCAATAACAAACCCACTATTGTTTTCTTCTCTTAGAGCAATAACGCTCATCAATTAATTCTACTCCGGAGGTAGAGATATGGCCGTAAAAGCAAGCACATTAAACGCAGGACAGTCCATCATACCAGTTGGACTTAAGCAGAGAGCTGAACTTGTCGGCAAGTTAGCCGACACAGTGTTGTTCTCAACTTTGAAGATTGGGTCATGGATCGAAGGGTCCATACCTGTGTCAGAGGAAGTTCTGTTGCAAAACAGAGCAACACGCAAGTTGCTATAACCACGAAATTATACTCGACCGTCGTAATGGCGGTCGAACCAAGGAGAAAAAAATGGAAGCTATAATGTGTTTGAATGCAATCGAGAACCGATGCCCGGATTGCAACGCTGACAGGGATTGTCAGCAACGCAACAACGTTGAAGGTGAAGACTTGTACGAACCCGGAATCCAGTGTAACCAATGTGGTTACTGGAACCCAATTGGAGTTAAATGCGACTGCAAGAGTTCCAACTAACCATAGTTCCAGCTAACCACGCTAGTTCAGGTGGTTAGCTGGAATACTTAAGGTTACACATAAAGAATTAAAGTTGTTAGGCATCCTAAAAATGTTAGTCGCACCTAACTTATTTAATTTAATCCAATAAAACCAACAGTCTATCTACGTTTATTACATTTATGTAAGATTACACAGTACACATTCGGAGATAGTACGGTTAAACCTGTGATAGTACGTACTTTTCGGGGTGTACAGTCGCAATATTGCGTCCCCACTATTTTCCATAGCCTTCCCTAATCCCTTCCCCACGTCTGTTGTTCTCTTTTTTAAGAGAGTATTTCCTCTCACTACTAATTTTACAGGAGTCCATTATGACAATGTTCACAGACGATTATAGAACAGATCTTGCCCAGTACGATTACTGCGGCAAGGATCACCTCGAAGAAGAAGCTGAGCAAGAGCTTGAGCAAGAAATGGAGAGAGCTATTGAATGGCTCTCTTTCCACGAATAGTTATGAACTTCATAACTAAGTTCATAAGCTTATTACTAGGTCTATTCATCACAGGTGTGCTCATTGCTTTAATAGAGCACATCCAATAACCACGGAGTAAACTATGTCTTTAGCAGAGTTGATCGAACTAGGCATTGAGGCAGAAACGCCTGAGTTCTTCTATTTTGATGGCCAAGATATTGCAATCTTGACCGAAGAAAAGCTCTCGTTTTAAGTTTACCAGCGAACAACCTAAGTTATTACTAACTTAGGTTGTTCTTTTCTTTAAGAGAGAATTTCCTCTCATCAATAATTTTATAGGAGTCCATTATGGCTATCGTAGAAAACAACACAACAACTCGCAACAATGACAATAAAAATACCTTCTGGCTCAACATTGAAGGAAACAAAAAGGAAACCTCAGTTGCATTCAACCCAACCAGAGCATTTGCTGGTATTAATGCAGAGCAAGTACTCAAAGTTGTAACAACACAGGAGCCAATGGTATCGTGTCATAACAAAGTTAGTGTTAAACTTATAGGAACTAAGCCGGATGGAAATCGTTTCATCTTCGGCTACCTGAACAACTATTCACACGGCATCAATGTCCATTGCACCCGGGAAGACATTGCGGAAGTAGTCCTTCGTCTTAAGGATGAGCTAGGATGTCTTACACTGGATGACATCAGCAAGCCAATGAGCACTGATGAAGCCGCAGACATTCTAGCAGCACTGTAATGCATCCACCTGACCTGCGAAAGCAGGTTGGGTGATTAATCTTTAAGTCCTTACAGAGAGATAGTACAATGACACCGAAGCAGCTACTCAAAAACCTCGGAATGGCAATAGACGATGGCCTCTACAAAGTCCTCGAAATAAGTAAGTGGATCGAACGTAGCATACCACTCCCAGAGAACACAGACGACATCGACAAAGACCTCCTCAAACTCCTAACAAGGAACGACAGAAAATGAACGAAAAAACAGCAGTACTAAAAACATACATTATGTGGAGTTGGCTCGCTAAAAACCCAAAGTGCGAGAAAGAAGATTATTATTTGTATAAAGAATTAAACTATAGCAGCCTGCATCAGGCTTGCCCGTTATGCGAATGGTCAAAAGACAATAACAGACATGATAATGCCCAGTGTTTCAGATGTATACTATATGAAGCCAGACAGATGTGCGATATAGAGCACAGTTGGTATCGTATATATATTCATGGCTCAATTAAAGAAGCGAGTATAGCAGCAGGAAACATAGCAACACTCGCATGGAAGCGCTACGAAGAACTCGGAGGATAGTATGAAAGTATATACAGTAGTGAAAACAATCAGAGATAGAACAGCAACCGTATTGTATTGTGGTGAAGATAAAGATGCTGCAGACGAGACACATCATTTTGACAGATGCGATGAACCTGCTCCAGATAAAGACGACGCAATTAAATGGGTCACATTAATAGCCGAGTTCCCAGATTGGGATTAATAATAGGAAGATAATATGAAACACTACGAATACGGACAAAGAATCCTGGTGCAAGAGGACAAAGACGGCAAATGGTGTGAGAGAATATATATAACAACGACGCCAACCGGAGTAATGTGTGTGGCACTAAACGACGAAAGCTTATTCGCATCACAGGGAGACGGCTATCTCGCATATGGGTGGAACCACCACAAGCCTTGCGAAAGAAAGGTAAAATCCAATACATACATCGTCAGAGAACTTCTCGCCAGAGGGTTCAAGCCAGACAAGTTTGGGAATTGGGTTAATGACGGAAAGGCTTTCTCTCCGAACTATCTATTTGATGGGTGGGTTACGACAAAGCCAGAATGGATGTTGGAGGATAAATGAACCAAAAAGTCCAATCAGCAGTGTTGTTGTCAGCAATGGCAGCAGCGTTCTACTTTCTAAACGACAAAAAATTCTTCGCAAGGGTAGACATATCGGCCCTTTGCAAACAATCCTACAACGATTCAGTTTTAATAGCCCGCAACTGGCCAGACAGCGACATTATCTCATGGCAGAAGGCAACTGACCTCATTACCCAGTGGGAGAAAACATTAACCAATACCAACAAGTACCCAGCAACAGTGTACGTATACATTGCATCACGTATACTCAACGATTTACAAGATAAAATAACCAACCAATACAAGCTCAAACTACTGTCAGTCCTTAATAAACCAATACAAACACTCCAGACATTCACAGACCCGGAAGGAACTAACTTCCCAGCATACGAACTTGGAGATAAAGCAATGGATTCACTCTACGAAATCATCCAATGGAGATTCTGATGGCTCAAATGAACCAGCTTGAAATGGAACTCAAATTCAGCAAAAAAGGCAAAGACTTCATAACAATAGACTCATTCGTCAACGACGCAGGAAAGCTAATGTCGACTCTCCATGCAACAATTTCATCTTGGATCGAAGAAGCGCCAGCAACCCTATATCCAGAAATGCTCGAACTATCAACACGTCTTCCGGAACCACAAGACATAGTAATCGAGCTCATGCTAACCATAGTAACCAAGCACACACGTCAGCAAATCCAAGGCATAGCTATAGAACTTGGTTCTCGCCTCGGCTACCATGACACAGTAGAAGCAGCAAAGATAGGCTCTTCTCTCATAGCAATATGCCATGGAGAACTCTACGACATTGATCTCCAGCCGGAAGCAACTTATATAATCCCCAAGCTTGTCGTAGATCAGGACACCCACAGAAAACTACAGCAACTTAACTATTTGCCACCGAATATAGTACCAGCAATATATACCTCCAACTATGGAGGTTGGCTCTGGGAACGCAAATCTTGCATCCTTGGTTCAAACAACCACCACAATGAATATCAAGCACTTGACGTACTCAACAAACTCCAACAAATACCATGGACACTCGACACAGAAGTCCTCGTATCCGAAACCCACGAAAAGTTATCTCATAACGAAGCAGAGATCCTTGGCCACTATGTGGGAGAAACATTCTACTTCACGTGGCGTTACGACAAACGAGGCAGACTCTACTCATCTGGATATAACATTAACCCACAGGGAGATGAATACAGCAAGGCACTTCTCACCCCAACTCATGCAGAAATATGTAATAAAAACGGAATGAACGCACTTGCAATAGACATAGCTAACTATGCAGGAAAGGACAAACTAACTTGGGAAGAAAGAATAGATTTTGTTGCAAACGCAGACCTAGACAATATCAAATGGAAGAAACCAATTCTTGGCCGCAAGGCAGTTAGGGCTTATAAGAAAGCACTCAAAGGAGAACCAGTAAGCCACTTTGTTGAACTCGACGCAACTTCATCTGGAACTCAGATAATGGCAGCGCTTTCAGGCTGTATGCAAACTGCTAAGCTCTGCAACCTCGTAAACACTGGTAAACGAGAAAATCTCTATGACCATATCCAGCAAGAAATGGCCAAACAAACTGATATGACTGGGGTAAATTGCAAATACCCTATCATGACACACTTCTTTGGTTCCCGTAAAGTACCTAGAGAAACATTCACAACAAAACAACTTGAAGTATTTTACGACGTAATCTCCAACTGTCTCCCAGGTTGCGATGCAGTTATGGCCCAACTAGCAAAGTGTTGGAATCCTTACACTCTTGAGCATTCATGGACGCTTCCAGACGGCCACATATGTAAGGTAAAGGTAATGGAACGAGAGGAACTCCGCATATCAGTAGCAGAGCTCGATGGAAGGCAGTTTACTCTCGCATATAAGAAGAACAGACCTTCAACAGACGGAATATCAATCTTAGGAAACGTAATACATTCTATAGACGGATACGTATGTAGAGAGATAATTCGCAGATGTAACTTTGAAGTATCTTGTATACATGATTGCTGGCAATGTCATCCAAATAATGCAGAAATACTCAAGCAAACATACAGAGAGATTCTCTCAGAGATCGCATCCTCAACGCTTCTCAACGACATCTGCAGCGAGATAATCGGTAAAGACGCAGGAATCCGCATCAAGGATGAAGGACTTGCGGATGCAATCTTACAATCATCATATGCATTAAGTTAGGATCAGTTTAAATGAGCACTTCGTGCTCTATGTAATGATGTGACAATCATTCAAATAAACATGTAAAGGAGGACATCATGAATAAAGACTATTAATATGTCTAAAATACACTACTCTATTCTACACAAAACAGAGTAGTGTATTTTTTTTGTAACTAAACCCTAAGCAAGCAAAATACCCTAAAAAATACTAAACTACTTCTAAAACCTAAAAGGCATAAAAGGAGGAAAAATGAATTTCTTTAAAATAACCTCCTGTAAGTTCACATCCTGTTCAAATTACTACAACGAAGAATGTTTTTTCCACAACAAATATATACCTCAATGGTTGCCAACAGTAGAATGTCTTATAATTAACAAACAATGTATCATGCTCCAACAAGTACGCCTATATAAGACAAAACAATTAATCTCCCATTCATAACGAGAATCATGATAACTTTCACAAAACCAATTACAGCACCAGAAATTCCATTTACCGAAACTCAAAGCAGAGCATTATCGTCAACAGCCTCAAAAGTACTAATTAATGCAACTGCTGGTTCGGGAAAATCTCAACTTCTCCAACAAATAGCTTTTAACAATCCCAAAGCTTCTATCTTATATCTTGCATTTAATAAACAAATTGTAAAATCAATTCAGAGCAAACTGCCAGTTAACTGTACTGCATCCACCTTCCATGCTTTTGGTCTACAAATAATTCGAAATAACCAGCCAAATTTCAGAGTAGACTTCCACAAATATACCAAAATGTCATCGCAGAAAGTAGCAAATCTCGTTCAGAAGCATATGTCAATTGGTGGAGGTCAGGCAGAACAATCTTGGCTCAACACATGCAACAGGTTCCACTTGGATAAAAACCTCATCCCAGCAGCCATGAAGACCTCCCTACTGGCCAACGCGCAAGAAGACATAGTATCAGGTTCAGACATGCTATGTCTTCCAGTACGGAAGAACTATAAAGCTCCAGCTTATGACATAGTTTTATGCGATGAAGTCCAAGATTGTGGTGTAGACAAGATCCAATTATTGACAACAATAAATGCAGAACGTCTCATCATGGTAGGCGATACTGAATATCAGCAAATTAACTCTTTTTCTGGTTCAGATCCGGAAATATTCAATCTCTTAAATACGGCCTTTAGACCCGAAATCCACACCATAAACGAAACATTTAGGTGCCCAAAGGCAATAATTGCGGAAGCAAGAACTATAAATAACAACTTTCACGGCTTAAAACCTGGTGGCCTTATCAGTTACAAAAGTATCTATGAAGTAGACTTCTCAGACAACTCTCTCATCTTATGCAGAGCAAACGCACCACTCCTCAAGGCAGCTCAACAACTTATTGCCCAGAAAAAACGTTTCACTATCAAGAAAACTGTTATAACAAAAATATCTGCTAAAATAAAAAAGATGACTCAAGAAACAACCAACATTACTGACCTTAAGGAAATCTGTGAAGAAACCAAATACAGAGAAATGAAACGCTATAAGCAAAACAAATGGAATCCTTACATCCCCAAGTACGAATACGAAGCCATTGCAGCAGCACTTGACGTAGGCAAGTCACTGAACGACACGAAAGCATTCCTCAAAACTCTTTCAGACAACACACTCTCTAAAAGCAACCGGATCTTATCGACAATCCACTCAGCAAAAGGAATGCAATCACCGAACGTATTCTATCTTGAGCCAACAATAGGAAAATCAATTGCGCTAAACACCAATGACCCACTTCAGCGTAAAGAAGAGTCCAACATCGATTTCGTAGCCCTTACCCGTTCACAAAACAATCTTACTTACGTCCACATAAAAGAATAACCAGGAGCCAACATGCTTGACGCAATCGACAGACGAACCTTGCACGTTGGCCAGCGCATAATCGTAGACATGGGCTACGGCCACATAGCAGACGAAATAGTTACAATCCCAATAATGGACGGAACAAACTTCGTAACCCTCAAACATTCAGGGGTAGCATTCAACGTACAGAAAATATACCCAGATAACAAACAAACCCGCACATACCTCCTCCTCCTTAAAGAACCAATAATAACCTACAAATAGGAACAGCTATGCAAATGAAACTCACCCCATCACAACTACCCTCAGTCCTTGAAGACATAGCCAGAGCAGGTCTTGTAGCCAACATACTTGGCTCACCCGGAGTAGGTAAGTCAGACTGCGTATTCCAATTCGGAGAAGCAAACAACCTCTCCGTCCTTGACTATTCACTCTCCAACAGAGAACCAGTGGATATAGCAGGATACCCTATGTTAAACCAAGCAACAAACCGAATGATGCTTGCAGCGCCAGAGGAACTTCCCCTTGCAACAGACTCCCTCGAACCAGGCAAAGCAGGTTTCCTCCTATTCCTAGATGAAGCGAACGCATGTAGCCGTGCAACTGCAGCGGCTGCATACAAACTCATCCTTGACCGCAAGGTAGGCATAAACTCACTTCACCCAAAAACAGTAATCATCGCAGCGGGCAACCTTAAAACAGACAAGGCAATCGTCAATGACCTTGGCACCGCAATGCAATCCCGTATGGTTCACATAATCCTTAAGGTAAGTCAACCAGACTGGCTTGAATGGGCAAATCGTCAATCACTTGACCATCGTATAATATCATTCATCAAGTTCAGACCCGGCCTGCTCCACAAATTTGATCCAAAAACAGAGCAACTAAATTTCCCATGTCCTAGAACCTGGCATTTCGCCGCCAAATACACTCACCACAAGCCGAAACTATCACCAGTCGACGTTACAGTCCTATCTGGCTGCATCGGCCAAGGAGCGGCAATAGAGTTCAACTCATTCTGCAAACTATACAAATCACTTCCAGCGATAGAAGAAATAATTGCAAATCCCTCAACATTCAAATTCGAACAGAAGCCAGACATCCATTATGCACTACAAACACTCCTCTCAACCAACCTGGAGAAAGACCCGGCTGCAATCATAATTGCAATTGAACGTCTCCCTGTAGAGTTCCAAGTCATGACCCTCCGGGAAGCAGTTGCCAGAAACAGAGCCAACATTAACCTTCCAGAAGTATCAATCTGGATAAACTCGCATTCAGAATGCTTATTTTAATAAGTGATGTTTGACAAGTAAATAATACATGCTATTAGCCATATCGCCATAGACGATTGGCTTTTTCCAGCGAAAGAACTAATAAACAGGTAGCGCACTTCGTGCGCTGTTTTGAATTACCCCCAGCGCACAGCTCTGCTCAGCTGTGCTGTGCTGTGCACTGCCGAGCAGAGCGAAGCAAGGATAGTAGTACCACCAAAGCGCAAATCAGCGCAAGCCCAATATCGGGCACAAACAAACTGGAGAACCAAATGAAAACGATCACCGTAACACTCACCGGCAATGGCTCAATGCTAATGCATTCTGACAAACTCACTGACCCATTATCAAAAGCAGCAATTGCCCACCACAAGCTCACTGCAGACAGGAAGTTCAAAGCGACAATCGAGGGAAAAATTGCAATTGCAAAATCCCTCTACCTGAACAGCTTCTACCTCAACGGAGATGAAGAAATCATCCTCCCAATGTTGAACATTAGAAAATCTCTCATTGAAGGAGCACGTCGCTTCAAACTTGGAAAAGACATTGAACGATCAGTACTATTCTACGAAGACCCAGTAATAAATTACAACTCGAACAAGACTCCCCTGGAAATGTGGGAAGAATACGGCAAATTTGTAGACGCACGTTCGGTTGTAATCGGCAGAGCTAAGGTAATGTCCTATCGCCCCAAATTTGACGAATGGACAGTAACCTTTCAGTGCCAGTACGACCCAGAGATTATTGACCCAGCCCACCTGAAAGAATGTTGGGACGTTGCAGGCTCAATGATGGGAATTGGCGATTTCAGACCACTATTCGGACGCTACACGGTAAATATTAAGTAATATTCTCCCGTAGCTTAGCAGTGCATCACGCGGATACTTAGCATAGCCCAGCGGAGCTGAGCATAGCGAAGCCTAGCCTAGCCTAGCACAGCAAACCAAGGATACGTAGCAAAGCCGAGCAAAGCACTGCAATGCAAACCAAGGATAGTAATAGCTAAACATCAATTCAACCAAGGAATCAATATGCCAGTTCAACTACATCCAGCCTGGAAACAAGCAGCAGCAACAATTACGGCAACCTACACTTACGGGGATGTGATAACCAAAAGCCAATTATGTCTTTGGTTCAACATTGTATTCCCGCAAACCGGATCGAAAGAAACATTCAACAAACTTGAGTTCAAGTTCATGAAACAAATGTCGGAGCTCAAGGACGAGCTTCTTTTCGTAAACAAAATCTTCCTACACTCAGTAGGCCAGAGCAAATACAAACTTATCAAACCAGGCGACCAAACGAGTACAGCCTGGAAAGACTTCATCCGCAAGTTCACTAAAATTGCACAACTCACCAACAAGCGACTTGCAAACCTCAACACAACCAACCTGTCATCTCACCAGCTCGCAGATAACACAAACAAAAGACAAGCACTCGCCGCAATAGTAGCCAGTAGCTCAAAGAGGATAGCCAATGCTACAACCAACCAGCAACAATCTCTGCCCAACAACAGGCAAACTACAAATCCCCAACCAGGAAGTAGCACAAACCCTCCTGGAACGAATCCAAAAAAACAAACGAATAAGCCGTAAGGAGCAATCGTTCTATAAATGCCCCAAGTGCGACTTATACCACTTCACCAGTAAACCATAGCTCAGCCTGGCCTAGCTTAGCGGAGCCGAGCAAAGCAAACCAAGGATAGAAGATGACAACTCCAGAAGAACTAATAACGAAAGCGAAAATTCAAATACTCCAAGAATCGACATTTTTCAGCTCTTTATTATTCTCTCTGGAGACTGTCATCCTCGACACAGACCCAACAATGACGACAGCGGCTACAGACGGTGAGAAAGTATACATAAACTCCAACTTCCTTGCATCAATAACCCCCAAGCAACTCATTGGCCTCATCCTCCACGAAGTCCTCCACGTAGCCCTCGACTCATTCGGCAGACGCGGAAGCAGAGACTCCTTAAAATGGAACTACGCCACAGACTACAAAATAAACGAAACACTCACCGACACAGGCTTCGAGCTACCGCCAGGAAGTCTCCTGTCAGACAAATACATTCCCCATACAGCAGAAAAAGTATACACACTACTCCTGCAAAACCCTGAATCAGAACCACAATGGGGCAAAGGAGATATCCTTAAACCAGCAGACCCAGCCAAGACTTCCCAGAAAGCAACCGAGATGCTCGCCCAAGCCCAGACAGCATGTGACCTCAAAGACGCCGGCAACGAAGTACCTTCATCAATACGCAAACACATCGACGAACTTCTAAACCCAGTCCTCCCATGGAACGTAATCCTCACAAACTTCATGAATAACCACGCAAAGGACGATTACTCCTGGCAACGACCCAATAGAAGGCACCTGCCAGACTTCTACTTACCATCAATGTATTCTGAAACAATCAAACACGTAGTTGTAGCTATTGATACTTCTGGTTCAATAACCAGAAAAGAAGAAGTATTATTCCTTACGGAAATAGAAAACATACGTCAAACGTTCGACATAGACCAGCTCACTTTATATGCAGTATCAACTAGCATAAACAATAAATTTGAAATCCAACAGTCCGACAATCTTTTAGACCTTAAATTCGGGACATCAATAGGAACGGACTTCAAATCATTCTTCAACAAAATAGCTCAACAACCACCAACAGTACTCATATTCTTTTCAGATCTATACGTCAAATTCAACTGGAAACCACCCAACTACCAGGTAATCTGGATAAGCACTGAAGGCTTGGAAGCTCCATTAGCCTACGGCCATACGATACTACTAAACCAATAACCAGCCAGACGACCACTCCTTTCGCAACCAATAAAACTGAAAAGCCGTCGGAAACAGCCCCGACTAAGTTTTCCCTGACAGAACCTTGGCTCACCGGCCTATGCAAAGCATAGCGAAACGGAGAGGAACGCCTTCCGGCGGAAGCTCACCAATGAGGAACTGAGAAAAAATATCTCACAATATGAAATTTATAATGATATTTTAGTTCTTATATAATATAAACGTTTTCATAAAACGTTTTATCAATAAGCCTCTCATCAGATCCCACTTTCCAGCACTCCACAGGAACTCAATGCAAACAAAACAGATGATTTGGTATAGACATGTAAAAAGTACAAAATGGGAGAAGATCCCCGTAATAGTACAAGAACTTCCATGGTCGGAAGTATCCTCTGGTGACGTCATATTCATCGCTGGCAACCTCAAAGACGGGAAACCAACCATCTTATATGGAAAACACACAGTAATTAACTCACACCTGCACATATTAGAAAACAGCGCAGGTAAACAGTTTACCGAACAATGGCCAACCTTATTTCGAGAAACACATAAACCATCAATACCTCAACTGGAAGGAGCTAAGAATGAAAAAATTAACCAATAAACAATGGATCAAGCATCGGAACGACAGAATTCCTTGGTCACTTTTCGCACATCCAGGCCAACAAATAAGTAAAAAACTATACAATAGAATTAAAAACGGAGCTCTACAAGAAAATTTAAGTAAAGGCTTAATCGGACCTTTATATACAAAGGCCGGAAAAACACAAAAGTACCATGCATTCCTCTCAAAGACAAATAAATACTACTATTTTGGATACATAACAATGGCACAGTACAAGTTATTATGAGCTATCCGTTATTCCTTACAGACCATACAGGAGACCAAATAACTGAACGAGCCGCCAGTTTCATCCTTTCGCTCGCAGAACCAACGGAAATCATTCCACAGCACATAGAAGATCCGTTCTTACAAAATAAGCGCACATGTGAGTACTTTTTAACCAGACAGGTACACCTAAATATCTCTATGCAAAAAAGCATTGCTACGAATCAAATAAAATTATATGAACTTTATTATAAACCAGCAATCCTTATAATCGAACAATCACCAAAGCTAACCCTTAACTCCAGAACTACAAAAGAAATCAATCTTCATATAGACCTCATAACCCAAAAACTCTCAACTCTTATTAAAGGAGATTTTCATCCACTTAACAAAACTGATGTTGAACGCCTGAGACCTCTTCCCTTAGACACACCTGGCTTACTAGAAATAACTTCACTCATAATCCAGGCAAGAGAGCTTGAAGCAGAACGTCCGTTCAATGCACCACCTAACTATAAACTCAAGCAGCTTAACATACCACTATGGCAACCAGACAAAGCGGTAATGGAAGCCCAAACCATCAAGAACAACTTTTTCATCGGCCCAACAAATCAAAGATTTTATGTAAGCCCAATCAACAAACAAACAGCAAGGGAAGCTCTTGACCGAGCAAAAGCATCATTGCTCCCATTCTATAAAGCAATCATAACCAACAAACTACAAACAGCTTACATAAACAAATACTATAATCATATTTTATACCTACAACCAATACAACAAGGAGAGAGCCATGGGACTTGACATGTTTTTTTACAAGAAAATATACGTTGGCGCCAATTACGAACATAACAAGATAACCGGAAGAATCGCACTTAACCGGGATGGCGTGCCAATTAAAATACAACTCAGCAGAGTAACCTACATAACAGAAGAGATTGGGTATCTTAGAAAGGCAAACGCAATACATGCATGGCTTGTAGAAAATATCCAGGACGGAGTGGACGAATGCCAAGAGGCATTCTTCCCATTACGGAAGAGAAAAGAACTCCTGACGTTGTGCAAAAAAGCATTAAAAAAAGATAAACAAGCACTCCGGAAGCTACAACCACAAGAAGGCTTTTTTTTTGGGAATACCGACCAAGACAAATGGTATTTCCAAGATCTTAAAGAAATGATCAAAATCCTCAGCAAACTAAACAATGATGACAATATCTATTATCAATCATCCTGGTAAACAACTATGAAAATAACGAACAAACACAATATGTCACTCCCACTCGCAGTCTTGTTCTGTCACAATAACTACGACGGATCATCGGCAGAAAAGACAATCTCTGCAACATCAATCATGAAACCAATTCGGTCAATCATTCTTGCCATGCAGAACCAGAACATACAAGCGGAGGCAGACATAGTAGACCTGATCCCTTCTGTTTTTGGTTCAGCAATCCACGCATTTGCGGAACTTGCATGGAAGGACAAGGAGACAACACTTCGTGCGCTTAAGGCCTTGAATATCCCGCAGGATACTATCAACAAAATAAAGATTAACCCAACAACAGCTAATCCAGACGACATTCCTATTTACGTGGAACGCCGATCAATCAAAGAAATCAACGGTTGGACAATCCGTGGAAAGTTTGACATGTGTGTAAATGGAAAACTTGCAGATTATAAAACAACCTCAGTATGGGGAACGATCTTTAAGTCAAACGATGAAGACTACAAAATTCAGGGCTCAATCTATCGTTGGCTCAACCAAGACATTGTAATAATCCCAGAAATCAGCATCGAAAAAATATATACAGACTGGAAAAAATCTGACGCACTTCGCGACAGCAACTACCCCCAGCTCCGGGCAGAATCATTTACAATCCCGCTCATGAGAATATCAGAAACAGAAACATATATTACCTCCCGCCTGGAACTTATCGACAGGTACGCAGAAAGCTCACAAGAAGAACTCCCACTCTGCACAGACGATGAACTCTGGTCAACTGCCGCAAAGTGGAAATACTTCAAGAAAGCAGGAGCAAAGCGTGCGACAAAGGTATATACTGACCAAACCGAGGCAAACACCCGCCTCACAACTGAAGGAACAGGCGAGGTAATTTATTTCCCTGGTCAAGTAAAGCGCTGCACATACTGCAACGTAAAGGAAATCTGCGCCCAGGCACAACAACTTATCAACAAAGGCCGCCTAGAACCATAACAATACGCACTTCGTGCGTTATATAAATTAGGTGGTTCGAGTCCATTCGCTTACCGAGGTCAGGGCACTAACACTCCCAGTTCGATTCTGGGTATCAACATTGCCGCAGAGTTACGTTGATAGCACTCATGGTTAGGTTAGGTATGACAGCCGAGAAAGACCGGCATTCCATTAACCAACAATGACATCAAAAGGAGCAACAATGCACCAAATCCAAGAAAGAGTAGTAGACTTGCTCTGTACTAAAACGAGGAGAACTGAACGTCACTACTTTCGCCTCCTATGTGCTTACTACTTTAGTAAGATAGCCTCAATGATGCGGACTAACATCCATACGGAAGAGAGAGGGATAATCTGCGTAAACACATATATCCTAAATTTGATGCCATCTGGTTTTGGAAAGGGCCACAGCACAAATATATTTGAAGAAAACCTTATATGTGGTTTTAAAAAAAAATTTCTCACGGAAGTATTCCCGACCCGCAGCGAGTTTCGCCTTATACAAATTGCGGCTGCGCGTGCAACAAGAGACAACATAGATGAGGAAAAGTCATTTGAGAAAGTACAAAAAGAATTTGAATCACTCGGAGTTCTTCCATTCTCGTTCGACGCAGCAACCGCACCGGCGATCAAGCAACTCCGTCAGAAGTTACTAATGTCTTCTGCCGGATCAATGAACATTGAAATGGATGAAATTGCCCAAAATCTTCTCGGCAACCAGGAAGCTTTAGACGTACTCTTTGAACTATATGATAAAGGATTGGTAAAACCAAAGCTAACCAAAAACACGAAAGAGAATATCCGTTCCGAAGACATAGAAGGGTACACTCCAACAAATCTCATGATGTTCGGAACTCCAATCCGTCTTCTTGGTGGAGGAAAAGTAGAAGAAGGTTTTAATAATCTTCTTAATTCTGGTTATGCACGCCGACTCTTATTTGGATATTCAACCAGTGAAACAAATCATACAGAAATGACTGCAACGGAAATATACAATTCGCTAACAGACAAGAAAGTATCAGCAGAAGAAGCTTGGCTCAGAAATTACTTTACAAACCTGGCAGAACTTTCAAACTTTGGAAAGCAAATCGATATGGATAAGCCTGTATCGATTGATTTAATCCAATATCAACTAGACTGTGAAAAAAAAGCAACCAAATTCTCCAAATTTGATGAAATGTCGAAAGCGGAAATGACTCATCGCTACTTCAAGGTACTTAAACTATCTGGAGCATATACGTTCATAGACAAGAAACTCTCAATCTCACAAACTACGCTAAATGATGCAATTGAGCTTGTAGAAGAATCAGGTCATAATTTCACTAGAATTGTAAGTCGAGATGCACCATATATCCGCCTAGCAAAATACCTCGCAGAAGTAGACCACGACGTAACAAATGTAGACCTTATTGAAAACCTACAATTCTACAAAGGCACCGAAGTCCAACGAAAGAACATGATGACATTGGCCATAGCATATGGATACAGCAACAATATCATCATCAAACGATCAGAAGTAGACGATATCGAGTTCTTCAGCGGAGAAGCACTAGAAAAAACCGATATAACAAAAATACCACTATCCTATTCAAAGGATATAACCCTTAACTTTAAGAATGATTATGCACCATTCGACCAGCTTCACAATTTAACCCAACTAGAAGATTACCACTTCATTACTCACCATCTAACTGATGGTCACAGAAGAACAGAAAGTATTAAGAAAGGCACTAATCTATGCGTACTTGACATAGACGAAGGAACCCAACTCCACGTAGCAACTCGACTCTTAGAGAAGTTTCAATTCATCGCCTACACCACCAAGCGCCACACAGATCGCAAGAACCGCTTTAGACTCATTCTCCCGTTAAGCCACACAGTCAAACTGTCAGAAGCAGATCACAAGCAATTCATGCGAAACATTTATGCTTGGCTCCCATTCGACGCAGACACCGCAACATGTGACCGTCCTCGCAAATGGGCAACACACAAAGGAATTTTTCAATACAACGAAGGTCAACTCCTTGACGTAACACGCTTCATTCCACGAACAGACAAAGCAGTAAAACAACAACTTTCTGTAGAATCAATGAGCGACCTCACGGCAATTCAACGCTGGTTCATGTCGCAAATCAAACAGGGCAACCGTTCCAACATGCTCCTCCGCTATGCCTTAGTCTTATTAGACTCCGGAATAGAAGAGGCAGACATCTTGTCGAGAATAGTTGCCTTAAACAATAAGCTATCTAACCCAATCTCAAACGACGAAATCAACAGTACCATAATGAAAACAGTATACAAACGAATCAATGGAGCAAAATAATGACAGACGAATCAATCACAGATCCATTAATACCCCAGGAACCAGAAAAAACCTCATCAGAATTGGAAATCATTTACAAACAAATGCTTAAACGTTACCCAGAGACACAATCACCTGAAATTGGTAAATTAGCAGCAGCAATGGCAAACGTACAATCAGCGTGCAACAACGGAACCAAGGAAAAAGAAGGTTATGGCTATAATTATCAAGAACTCGGCGCAGTAATTGACATCATACGTCCACACTTGGCACCAAACGGCCTATGTATTCTACAGTCTCATGAATATATCAAACCTCATCCTTCAGTTGGAATGCCATCAGTAATAACCCATACAACTGTTGCTCATTCATCAGGTCAATGGTGGAAGTGCTCGTTAGAATTACCAATCCATTTGATGAAACAACTCACAGTAGCACAAATGATCGGAGTAAACTGCACATATGGCCGCAGATATACTCTACAATCACTTGGATTCATCGCAGCAGAGTCAGACACCGATGCATCCAGTAAGGTATAATATAAATGAGAATCAATGAAACCAATAGAATGTAGTACAGGTCATCGCAACATCATGCAATATAATGGCGATAAATTCTACGTAGTAGTAACAGAAGATTCCTTCGACATAACAGGAACCTCTCTTAAAATACCAGCGCAAACAACTGTAGCGTTCTCTATAATCAGCCAACTAGCAACAGCACTCATAAAAAAGAGAACTTCACTTGAAGACCTGGCGAGCCTAATCTGGTCAGAATCCAGAACACCATCAGACCTTGCTGGTACAATATCAACCTCAATTGAGCGAGAAATCGCCGCATCCAATAAAAAATGAAAAACTTTAATCAATTCCTTAACGGCCAACTGGAAAGAATAAAAGAAATCTTATCTTCCAAAGAAAAAGAATATGCCACAGAATCAAACAGGCTTCATAATTTTGATTCTGCAGCGGCACTTTTAGGGAAAACCCCAGAAGAAGCACTTCTTGGAATGATGACAAAACATATTGTCAGCATGGTAGACTTGCTTCAACATCCAGAAAAAGCAACCAAAAAACTTGCTGACGAAAAACTTACTGACATCCAAAATTATGCGTTATTGGCTCAGTTTATGCTATATCGCAGAACTGAAGAAAATAAACCGAGACCAGAATAACAAATCACCAACAGGGAGCGTTAGGCCAGATGCGTACAGACAGTAGCGTAGGCATAATTTTCATGATCCCTGTTATCGAGTAAACTGTCTACTCCGTGGGTTGAATGTATCTCATCCATTGCCTCATCTCAGGCATACAAGTAATCTGGCCAGACCATCGTTGCCAGGCCCAAGCTCATAGGGAGTAGCGGGCCTTGGCTCCGATTAAAGGAGAAAAAAATGCCAATAGAAAATTTTATAATAGCCCTTGATCAATGGGCAAAAAGAGGCAGAAGAAGTGTGGATATTTCGATATCAACTCAAACATTAGCGAAAC
>VAPK010243694.1_pt1 | contig 20020 bp, 15 predicted proteins | sample 3395031 | NCBI WGS metagenome assembly VAPK01 (sample SAMN08290443, study PRJNA428436) | hydrothermal vent metagenome | isolation source: Deep-sea hydrothermal vent chimney 1 | place: Pacific Ocean: Juan De Fuca Ridge
AATCCAACATTAAGGGCATAATCGCTCAACACCAACCTACACCTTGAAATCATTTTAAAAATGCAGCAAAAAAATCTTGTTTTTTATGATATAAGTTCAGGTGTAAGGCACTAATTACCTGGCCGGACAGTTACAGACCAAGGATATGGCAGTTGTTCGCTTGTCCCTGAGTCGTTACCTGATCAGTAATGTCGCCCTGCCGCGAAGGTCGGCCAGAGGCGCATAACTCGCAGGGCCTCATTTCTGCGGCACTGGCTGGTGGACAGGGAACGGGCAGAAACCGGCAGGCAGATCTCATTATAAATACGTTCATCGTCAAAGCCTATCGCAGCAGCATCCGCCCGCGTTGCGCCGAAGGTCAGAAACGAAATCCCGGCCCAGTACATGGCGGCCAGGCACATGGGGCACGGTTCACAGTTGACGTACAGGTGGCAGCCTTCCAGCCGGTAACTGCCAAGCCGCGAACAGGCATCCCTGATGGCCACGATTTCAGCGTGGGCGGTCGGGTCATTGCTGATAAGGACCCGGTTCCATCCCCGGCCGACTATTTGCCCATCCGTGACAATCAGGGCGCCGAACGGCCCCCCGTCTCCCCTCTTCATCCCGGTGTCCGCCAGGTTAATGGCCTTAACCATGAACAACGAACTGTCTGTCCTCCCGGTCATGCGAAATGTCGCCGGTTCCGGTATTTCTGAAAAACCAGGCCGGCGTCGGTGCCGCCCCAAGCATGGCTATCGGCCACGACCGTTCTCAATTTTAACCTGCGTATCTCCGTGACAACTGGCATATTCGGCCTCGGGCTGTTTTATTCTCCATGGCGGACGGTGAGAGCCGTTCGTAACACGGTTCAAGGAAAGCAGGTTTGTCATGAAAAAACAACATTTTTTCAAGAGAATGTGGAATTTGTCCGGCCAATGATTATATAATGAAAAATGATCATGCAAAGACAGGGGCGGCATTGTGCTCGAATAAGGGACGCCGCTGCCAACTACTCAAGAGACCACGACAGACAGGTGCCGCAAAGGAGAAAATCATGCTGAACAAAAAAATGCAGAAGACATTGAACGAACAGATTAATGCCGGGATGTATTCCAAGCAAATATTTACCATGCCGCTGCCGGGGAAGGCGTGAATCCGGCCCGGCGGCCCCTGAGAGCATGGACGGGACGGTGACCGGGGATGAGCAGCCGCAAAATCAAAAAAAAGGTCATGGCCCTGCTGGCCCGTTCCGACCTGAGCGATACGCTGGCGCAGCTCCGGGAACTGCCGGCCGTTGATGTCACTCACAGTCTCTTTTCCGCCATCACCCGCAGCGAAGAAATCATCCGCTGGCATGCGATTACCTGTATGGGCAGCACCGTTGCCCGCCTGGCGGCAGAAGACATGGAAACAGCCCGCATTGTCATCCGCCGACTTCTCTGGAGTCTCAATGACGAGTCCGGCGGCATCGGCTGGGGGGCACCGGAATCACTGGCCGAAATCATGACCCGCCACGAGGGCCTAGCCCGGGAATATATCAACATGTTAACATCGTACATGAGAGAAGACGGCGAAGAAATGTGGCAGGAGGGCAATTTCCTTGAACACAAGATCCTGCAACGCGGCCTGTTGTGGGGCATAGGCAGGCTTGCCGGCAAAAGGCGGACTATGCTTCTGCAACAGGACATAACCGCCAACCTGCTTGCCTATCTGCCGGCGAATGACGTCGCAGTGCGGGGGCTTGCGGTCCGGAGTCTTGGCCTGATGAAGACGGATAACGCGGCCGGAGCCCTGCAATCGCTGGTAACGGATACGGCCGCCCTCCGTCTCTATGAAGACGAGCTCCTGAAAACCGTATCGGTCGGAGAACTGGCCCGCCAGGCCCTCAATCGTCTCAACGCCCGGGAACGACGGCCATGAGTTCCAACCTGTTTTCCGGCGCCGGTTTTCTCCAGTTTGCAGTCAGACCCGGCGATCCGGCAACCAATCTCAAGACGATCCGCAGCTTGCTCAAAGAATTGCAGCCGGCCGCCGGCACAATCATCGTTCTCCCTGAGCTGTGGGCGACGGGGTTTGCCTATCCTCATCTCGACGACCTGGCCGGGGAAACACCGGGACTGCTGGAGGAACTTCGGGAATTAGCGGCCGGAGATGATATCTGCCTTGCCGGTTCACTCATTGAAAAGGTGAAACCGAAAATGGCCGAGGCCCCGGCAAAACTGTACAACACCCTCTACCTGACCGGCCCGGGCGGCATCATGGGCTGCTATCGAAAACAGCATCTCTTTTCATTCTGGCAGGAGGACCGGTTCCTGACGCCGGGTGACCATCCTGCGCCGATGGTGACGCCCCGGGGTCCGGTCGGCGGCCTGGTCTGTTACGACCTCAGGTTCCCGGAGCTGGCCAGGACACAGGCGTTCAACGGCGCCAGGCTCCTGGTTGTCTCGGCCCAGTGGCCGGCGGAACGGCTGGACCACTGGCAAACCCTGCTGCGCGCGCGGGCCATTGAAAACCAGGTGTTTGTCGCGGCGGGCAACAGTTGCGGCGGGACGGGAAAAACCTGGTTCGCCGGTCATTCCATGGTGGTGGCGCCGGACGGGACGGTTCTGGCCGAGGCCGGCGACGGGGAGGAGACCGGCGCGGTCGCTCTCCTTGCAGCTGATCTGCAACGGCTCCGTTCCCGTTTCTGCAATGTGGGGGAACGGCCCCGGCCACTGCATGACGGCGATAAACTTGTCTCTCTGCCTCAATTACAGGAACGTCTGCAGAGAATCCGCGACCAGGGAAGCAAGGTTGCCTTTACCAATGGCTGCTTCGATATTCTGCACAGCGGCCATGTCGCCTACCTGGAACAGGCGCGCAAAACCGCAGACAGCCTGGTCGTCGCCCTGAACAGCGATCTGTCGGTCAGGATGATCAAGGGAGAGGGCCGGCCGGTTAACAGTGAAGCCGACCGGGGCAGGGTCCTGGCGGCGCTTGGCTGCGTTGATTTTGTGGTCATCTTTGATGAGCCGACGCCAATCGGCCTGATTGCATCGCTCAAACCCGATGTCCTGGTCAAGGGGGCCGACTGGCCGGAAGACCGGATAGTCGGAGCCGCCGAGGTGAAGGCTGCGGGAGGCCGGGTGGTGCGGATCGCCTTTGAGCATCAGGTGTCCACCTCTGCGGTTATTTCACGTATCCGGCAGCAGGGGAAAAAAGAATGAACTCTCCGGCTGGTGGGATATTAATCCAACAGAATCAAAGAGACAACTTCACGAAAATTCAGAATATACACTACAACGTCATCCCTGCCATATCTTGCGTCATTCCCGCGCAGGCGGGAATCCAGTAATATGAATGGATATGGATCCCCGCCTACGCGGGAATGACGAAAAAAAATGACTTCTTACGAGACCATCACCAAAAAAAAGAGCAGGAAAAACATGAAGGCATCTTTTATTGACACAAGTTCGATCGTCGTTATTTCAGTTACATTCGTCGTGTTTTTTGTCGCCTTATTGACCAAAGGTTTTACCCATGATCTACTGTTGGAAATCGGCGTATTGATGATTTCTGTAAAACTGATTATAATGACATACAAAAATGGTGCGCATGCAGATAAACTGGAAAAAGAAATAAAAGAAATAAAAGAATTGATCAAACAAAAAATTGATTGACCAGGATATCGGGCCCGGCAATGAACTGCCCCCGCTTACCAGTCGGGCCGCAGGGAAAGATCGGTGAGCTGCTTCCGGTCCACGGCCGCCGGGGCATCGGTCAGCGGACAGGTCGCCTTCTGAGTTTTGGGAAAGGCGATGACATCACGGATAGAATCGCTGCCGGTCAGGATCATCATCAGCCGGTCAACACCAAAGGCGATGCCGCCGTGGGGAGGGGCACCCAGTTCCAGAGCCCGGAGCAGAAAACCGAATTTCTCCTGCGCCTCGGCCGGCTCAATGCCCAGCACGGCAAAGACCTTTTCCTGCACGTCCCGGCGATGAATACGGATAGAGCCGCCGCCGATCTCGCTGCCGTTTAACACCAGGTCGTAGGCCCGGCTCTTGACCCGGGCCGGATCGGTTGCCAGCAGGTCCAGCTGGTCCTCGTTAGGGGCGGTAAAAGGATGATGCACGGCCGAGTACCGTTTTTCCTTCTGATCATATTCGACCAGCGGAAAGTCGGTGATCCAGAGGAAATTGTATGTCCCCTCCTTGATCAGCCCCAGGCGCCGGGCCAGCTCCAACCGGAGTTCGGCCAGCACCTGGTTCGCCACCGCCGCCGGGCCCGCGCCGAATAGAATGAGGTCGCCCGGTTCCACGCCCATGGCCTCACCCATGGCCTTGATCTCGTCATCGCTGAAAAACTTGCTGATCGGCGACTGCCACCCGTCTTCCCTGATCTTAATCCAGGCCATGCCGCGAGCCCCGAAACGGGCCGCATAATCAGCCAGGTTGTCCAGCTCCTTTCTTGAAAACGTGGCGCAACCCTTGGCATTAATAGCCTGGACCACACCGTTTCCTTCAATGACCGAGCTGAAAACCTTGAAGCCGCATCCCCGGAGCATTTCGGTCAGGTCAACCAGCTCAAAACCAAAACGGGTATCCGGCCGATCCGTGCCGAATCGCCGCACGGCCTCGTCATAGGTCATATGCTTGAAGGGCGGTTGCAGCTCGATATTGCCGGCGGCCTTAAAAACAGCCTGAATCATCTCTTCGGCAATTCCGATGATATCTTCTTCGCCGACAAAGCTGAGTTCCATATCGATCTGGGTGAATTCCGGTTGCCGGTCCGCCCGCAGGTCTTCGTCGCGAAAGCATCTGACCACCTGGAAATAGCGGTCCATGCCGGCCATCATCAGCAGTTGTTTAAAGAGCTGCGGCGATTGCGGCAGGGCATAGAACTTCCCCGGATTGACCCGGCTGGGAACCAGGTAGTCGCGCGCGCCTTCCGGGGTGGACCGGGTGAGCATGGGGGTCTCGATTTCCAGGAAATCGTTTTCGCTCAGATAGTTTCGTACCGCCAGGACCGCCTGGTGACGCATAATCAGGTTTCTCGCCTTCTCGGGCCGGCGCAGATCCAGGTAGCGGTACTGCAGTCGCAGGTTGTCGGAGACTTCGATATCTTCATCCAGAGGAAAGGGAGGAGTTTCACTGACATTTAGGATCTGCAACTCGTTGACCAGCACCTCGATGGCCCCGGTTTTCAGCTTGGAGTTTTCCATATCGGCCGGCCGCCGGCAAACCGTACCGCGAACGGCCAGCACCCATTCGCTGCGGAGCTGGTGAGCTTTGGCATGGACGGAGGCGTTCCTCTCCGGGTTGAAAACGACCTGGGTGATGCCCCGGCGGTCCCGCAGGTCGATAAAGATGACGCCGCCGTGGTCGCGGCGGCGGAGAACCCAGCCCATGAGAACAACTTCCTGGTCCAGGTGATCGGGGCCGAGTTCGCTGCATGTATGTGTGCGCCTCAGCGCTCCTAGTGAATCCATGAAAAACTCCGATATGATTTCAGGTTGTCTGTAGAATGTCGATCAGTTGCAGGCACTCTTGCACAACATCGGCCTGCAGGGAAAAAGGGAGCTGCTCCTGGGTCTGCATGTTACGCAGAATTGCCGTCTTCCGTTCCAGCTCATCATCCCCGAGAATAAGTGTATGGCGGGCCACCTGGCGGGCCGCCTGTTTCATCTGCGCTTTCAGGCTGCGGCCGCTGTAATCCATGGCGGCCCGCAGGCCGCGCTGCCGCAGACCATGCACCAACAGATAGCCGTGGAGGCAGGCCCGGCTGCCGAGGGCGGCAACGAACAGATCCATGCCCTGCCCCGGCCTTTCGGCCCTGTTGTTTTCAGCCTGCATCAGCAGGACCAGGCGCTCCATCCCCATGGCAAAACCGATACCGGGGAGTTTCGGACCGCCCAGTTGTTCGATGAGTCCGTCATAGCGCCCCCCGGCGCCGATAGCAGATTGAGCGCCAAGGTCACCGGTAACGAATTCAAAGGTGGTCCGGGAGTAATAGTCCAGGCCGCGCACCATGAATCGGTTGAGGGAATAGCCGACCCCCAGCAGGTCAAGGCGGCTTTGTACCTGGTCGAAGTGGGATCGGCATCCGGGGCAGAGGGCGTCCAGGATGGAGGGCGCCTTCTCGACCACTTCCCGGCAACCGGCCTTTTTGCAGTCCAGCACACGCAGGGGATTGGTCTCCGAGCGGCGGCGGCAGTCTTCACAGAGACCTCTCTGGCGGTCCTGCAGGTACGCGACCAGCCGGCGGCGAAATTCCGGGCGGCAGCCGGGGCAGCCGAGCGAATTGATTTCCAGGCTTGCGCTCAGACCGAGTTCCGTGAGCAACATCTGTCCCATGGCCATCAGCTCGGCGTCGATTTCCGGCTCAACCGCGCCGATCACCTCGGCGTCGATCTGGTGGAACTGTCTTAGTCGGCCCTTTTGCGGACGTTCATGGCGAAACATGGGACCGATGGTGTAGAGCCGTTGAACCGGCTGCCGAACATACAGGCCATGTTCGAGAAAAGCACGAAGCAGTGAAGCCGTCGCTTCCGGCCGCATGGTAATCCCCATCTCGACAAAGGTATACATTTCCTTTTCAACGATATCGGTTGCCTCGCCGATGGAGCGGGCAAAAAGTTCAGTTTTTTCCAGGATCGGCAGGCGGATTTCATAACAACCGAACCGCTGGAAAATGTCCCTGGCAATACCTTCAATATGTTGCCACAGCAGGACCTCTTCTGGTAGAATATCTTTGAAGCCGTTAATGGCTTTAATTTTCACAAAACGCCTCCGTCGGGTCAAAAAAATGAATCGTCACAGACCCTGTTGTCCTTCCGGAACAGGGTCGGCCGGATTTTTCGGATGTTCTGATAAAAAATTTAAAATTTAATCAACAAGAGGGTAAAAAGTCAAGCTGATGCCATCGAATTATGGTAAAATTGAAAATTAATGCTTTTTATTTGGCGCAGCCGGAACCAAATGACCTCCAGCGAGCTTGACAAAGCGGTTTGCTCCGGGCATTATCACTTGAATTATATTTTATTAAGAACAAGAGATTAAGATGAAATTACCAGAACTTAAAATCGGCTCATTTACCGCGCGCGTTCCCATTATTCAGGGCGGGATGTCGATTCGTGTTTCTACTGCGGCCCTGGCTGTTCCGGTTGCCGAATGCGGCGGCATCGGCACCATCGGCGGCTCCGCCCTGCCGGTCACGGAGCTGCAGGATGACATCCACCGGGCCAAAAAAAGCACCAACGGGATCATCGCCGTCAACATTATGTATGCAATGAGGGAATTTTATGAACTGGTGATGGGCTCCATCGAGGCCGGGGTGGACATGATCATCACCGGTGCCGGTTTCTCCCGGGATATCTTTAAAATAGGGAAGAAACACCATATTCCGATCATCTCCATCGTTTCCTCCCCGGCCTTTGCCTGTCTGGCCGAAAAGCTGGGGGCAGCAGCGATTATTGTTGAAGCTGCCGAGGCCGGAGGCCATCTCGGGACGGACAAGAAACTACGCGATCTTTTTCCCGCCGTGCGCCAGGTGGTCTCCAAGGTGCCGCTCATTGCCGCCGGCGGCATTACCGATGGCTTTGAAATGGCCGAGTTGATGGACGAGTACGGGGCCGACGGCATACAGATCGCTTCACGTTTCGTGCTCAGCGAGGAGTGCGAGGTAGCGCCGGAGTTCAAGAACACCTTCCTGCAGGCCGGCAAGGACGACATTGTCCTGGTACAATCCCCGGTAGGTATGCCGGGCCGGGCCATCAATACCCCTTTTGTGCAGAAGATGGCCCGGGGTGAGGATGTTTCCAGCAAAGAGTGCAAATTTAAGTGTCTGAAAAAATGCAGTTACAAATATTGTATCCACGAACGGCTGAACAAGGCGCGCACCGGCAATATTGAAGAAGGCCTGGTCTTTTCCGGCGCCAATACCTACAAAATAAAGGAAACCCTCTCTGTGCGCGAGATTTTCGACCATTTTGTCAGGGATGCCCAGTCAGTGTACCGGGGAAGAAACAGGTCACTTTCAACTTCGCCCTGAATCCCGCCCCTATTTGATCATCTCCAGGAAAATGACTACAGACCATATGATCCCGAACGGGGAATGTCCCGACATTCCGCCAATCCCGGTACCGGTCATCATACCGGCTACCGACCACCCCATCAAGGTACACGACATTGACGGAGAGGCCCTCAAGGTGCTGTACCGGCTCCGTGATGCCGGGTTCGCCGGCTACCTGGTCGGCGGCGGGGTTCGCGATCTGTACCTGGGGCAACGCCCCAAGGATTTCGACATCTCCACCAATGCCCGGCCCGGTCAGTTGCGAAAACTGTTTCGCAACAGCCGGACCATAGGACGGCGGTTCCGGCTGGTCCAGATATTTTTTCACGGCGGTAAGATCATCGAGGTTTCAACCCTGCGCTCCCGGAGTGAATACGATATCAATGATATCGACAAGGTCCTGCCCAGCAACAATACCTTCGGCACCCTCCCAGAGGATGCCTTTCGTCGCGACCTGACCATCAATTCGTTGTTTTACGAAATCGAGAATAACACGATCATTGACTACGTCGGCGGCGTCAAGGATCTGGACCAGGGCATAATCCGCATCGTCGGCGAACCGGACCGCAGGGTCACGCGTGATCCGGTCCGGATCATGCGGGTCGTGCGCCATGCCGCCAGGAACGGTTTCCGGATTGAGGAACAGTCCTGGCAGGCGATTGTCCGGCATCGGCACAAGCTTGACCTCTGCCCGCCTTCCCGGATCAGGGACGAACTGCTCAGAGACCTGCGGAGCGGTAAAAGTGAGCCCTGGACGCGAACTGTTTTGAAAAGCAGGATATTTACCACTATCCTGCCATTTTATACGGAAATACTCTCCGGCGCCCGAGGCCGGCAGCGGCAACAGGAACTACTGGCGCTGACCCGCGTCCTTGATCGCCTATATGGACAATCCGGCGATGACTATCAGGTTGAAGTCCCCGATTACATGCTTTTTACCACCCTGCTGGTGCCGTGGGCCGAAGAACGTTTTGACCTGCTGAACCAGTGTTTGCATGGCCAGGAGCACCATGTTTTATCCCGGGAAATCCGAACTGAACTCGGCAATCTGTTCAGCGAACGCTTTAACATAAAACGTCTGGACAAAGAGGCCATGGCCACCCTGCTGGTCAATCTGCCGGTCTTTGTATCGCATCGGCGCAAGAATGTCTGGCCCAAGTGGTTGCGGGACAAAAGTTATTTTGCCGATTGTTCACGTTTTGCCGGCCTGTTTATCGAGGCAACGGCGGGGCCGGCCGTTGAGACTGACCTTTTCGCCGCCCAGCCCCGACAGGTCAGACGCGAGGCGGCTGATTTTCCCGGCGGGAGTTCCGGCTCTGGCCGGCGGGGCCGACGAGGCGGGAGGCCCGCTTTCAGCAGCAGAAAAAAAGGTGTCTTCGGGCTCAGGAACGGTTAATTCATGCGATTTCTTCTCTACAATATCCGCTATTGCACAGGTATTGGTGTTCGTTTTCACCTGCCGCTTCCCTATGCGGGCTACCTGAAACATACAGGAGTCAATCTTGAGAGTATCGCAGCCTTTATCAAATCGATTCAGCCTGATATTGCAGGTTTAATCGAGGTTGATGAAGGTTCCTTCCGCACGGACAACCATCTGTGCCAGGCCTCGACCATTGCCCATGAGCTTGGTTTTTCTTACGTTGTTGAATCCAAGTACGGAACCCGGTCTGTTGCCCAGAAGATGCCGATTCTGAATAAACAGGGAAATGCCCTGCTGAGCAAAAAGGAAATAATCAGCCACCGGTTTCATTATTTTCAGGAGGGAGTCAAACGCCTGATCATTGAGGCCCGGCTGGACGAGGCAACCGTTTTCCTCGTCCACCTGTCCTTGATGTTCCGGAAACGGCATTATCAGCTTGAACACCTATACCGATTGATCCGTAACGTGCAGGGCCCGGTTATCGTGGCCGGTGACTTTAATATTCTTTGGGGATACCGGGAGCTGGAGCTGTTCCTGGCGGCAACCGGGCTGCAAAACGCCAACGGCAGAGGCAGGCCTTCCCATCCCAGCCGTTCCCCCAAACGGCAGCTGGACTTCATTCTCCACAGCCCGGAACTCGAAGTGAGCAACTTCCAGATCCCGTCGGTTCACTACTCTGATCATGCGCCGCTGGTATGCGACTTCACATTAAGTTGAAAACAAAAAAAGTTGACAACTTCGTAAAAACCTGAATCCATACTGCTGCTACAAATAAAATGGTTTTTTACGAGACCAACAAAAAAAGGGAAAACCCAGCCGGGTTTTCCCTTTTTGCTTTCAGCAGGTCAGCAGAATTGGTTAGTGCCTTCCTCCTGAACTTCTATCATAAAAAACTAAGCGTAGACTCCGAGAAATTTTTGCTACATTTTCAGAATAATTTCAAGGTGTAGGTTGGTGTTGAGCGATTATGTCCTTAATGTTGGGTTTCGCTTTTTTCGTTGTAGATATCATAAAGTTCAGTTTATCCCAACAATTAAGCGAAACCCGACAATGGAGAGAAAAAACGCTCAACACAACCTACAATGGGTTGCGGGGGCATTATGTCCGCTTTAGAAGTATGCCTCAATGGTCAGGTAAACCTGGCTCATATCATCCAGCGGCTTGTAGAACTGGGCATTGAGCGGATCACTTGCCAGATCGTCAACGTTAGTCGGGGCACCCAGCCAGGAACCGGAACCTGTATAGTTATACTTGTAGTACTGATAACCAAGCCGCATCAATACCTTGCTGTACTTGGAGATGGCCTCGCCGGTCGGCAGGTCATAAACCATGTACACTTCAGCAACTTGGCCGCGGGTAGCCAGCTTGGAGTTGTACAGATCGTCCTCTGCAGGCGACATGGAAATCCAGTACTTGGAACCGTAATTGTATTCGCAACCGAACTTCAGGCCCAGGTCGTCCATGTCATACCTGACGCCAAGATACACCGAATAGCCGTCCTTTGAGTCGAGGGGACTCCACCATGAACTGAGCAGGCTGTTACCCAGTTCATCGTAACCCTGCGGATCGGTGTGGCTCCAGGCACCGGCCACAAAGTAATTAAGATTGCCGACTTTGTCCATGTAGACGCCGCTGGTATGGTATAGATTCCCGAGGTTGGCCTTGTCCAGGATGCTGTTGCCGGTCATCACGCCCGCCTGTACCAAGGGATTGGTAAAATTAACACCGTCCGGGGTGTTGACGAGGTTATAGGCCCCAAATACTTGCAGATTGAGAAAACGATGGCCTTTTTTAAAGACATCCCAGCTGAAGCCGCCAAAGTCCATATCGTTGAGATGGCTGGTGCTCAGACCGGCTTCAAAGCCACGGCCATAGCAGAAACGAATACGGCCGGTACCCAACTCATTGCCCCAATTGCCCCAATCATAGGCATAGCCCAGCGAGAGGCCGTCAAAGGTATAGTCCATGTAGGCCGTAGGAGTGGCCTGCCGTTCATTAAGCCCCAGGCGCAGGGATTGCGGGGGACCGTCAGTCGTCGGCCGGCGGCCGATGGAAAACCAGATCGGGTACCCGTCGATGCCGGCCCAGTTGATGAAGGCACGGTCGACGCGGAGGACGTTGTCCACAGGCTGGCGTGTCGAATTGCCGTCCCAGTTAAAGCCGTCCAGAGTAAACGGGCTGCCCATCGGGCCCGTTGGATTGGACTCCATGCCCCAAGCCTTGTACATGGCCAGGCGCCCCTTGAAGGTCACTGTTTCGGTGGCCCTGACCATCATATTGAGACGCAGCCGGTTGGTCCACATGGTATCGTTGTCCACATTCTGGGCGGATTCAGGATTGATACCTATACTCTTAAACATGGCGACACGTTGTTGCGGAGTATATGCCTTCATGCCCTGCACAATCGTTCTGAGTTGGGCGGAGCTGAGGTTACTATAACCCAAATCAGAGAAGCCCTGGGCAATCTGACCAGCCGTGTAGGCGGTCATGGTGCGTGAATGCATATAATCGAGACTCGCCCTGAAGTCACCGAACAGCTTGAACCTGTCAGCCAGGTCCCATGCTTTGGACTTGTCCGTGATCATATCATCCATGTCGTCGACATGGTTACCGACAGCGGTGACCGCTTCGCCCTGTTGTGCAAGCTGCGCCTTCAGTTCGTCAACCTCACGGGACAATTCATTAATTTTCTGCGTCAGGTCTGCCGGCACCTTGCCCGCACTGGCCATAGCGACACCGGGGAACGCAGTCAGCCCGGCACAGGGGAGCGTAATCAGCCCTGCCAAGACCAGAGTGGAAAATCTTTTGACCATTCCTCATCCTCCTTATCATTTTCATCTCGGGGAGATCCCGCTACCGGTTTCACAACATTGGTCCGGGAACCGGCGCAAGCCGTTCCTTCCGGACACCACCTGTGAAACCAGTTGTAAAAACAACTCGACACAAAGTTTTGTATCGCATATATCCGGCCTTGTCAACAGGCTGGCAGAATAATGTTAAAAAAATTGTACCAATGTTAATTTCAGGGCTTCCGGCCGGGAATTCAGGAGGGATAGTGGAAGGTCATTTTATTGTTTTTCCTGCCGACCCTGACCGTGCCGCCCCGGTTCAGCCGACCAAACAGGATTTCCTCGGTCAGTGTATCGCCGATCTCTTTCATGATCAGGCGCCGCAGGGGCCGTGCCCCATAGGCCGGATCATACCCTTCGGCAGCCAGCCAGCTTCGCGCACCGGGGGTCAAGCTGACCCTGACCTTCCTGTCCGCCAGTTGGGCCTGCAGCTCGCCGACCATCTTATCGACAATCTTTTCCACCGTTGCCATATCCAGGGGCCGGAAAGTAATGGTGCCGTCGAGCCGGTTCCTGAATTCGGGAGAAAAAATCCTTTTAATGGCCTTCTGTTCATTGCCGGCGGACGCCGCGAGGAAACCGATGGTGTTTTCGCTCATCTCCCGGGCTCCGGCATTGGTGGTCATGATGATGATGACGTTGCGGAAATCAGCCCGGCGGCCGGAATTGTCGGTGAGGGTCGAGTAATCCATGACCTGCAGCAGGATGGAGAAAACATCCGGATGCGCCTTTTCAATTTCATCAAGCAGGAGCAGCGAATAGGGATATTTGCGGATGGCATCGGTGAGCAGGCCGCCCTGGTCAAAACCGACGTAACCTGGAGGCGCCCCGATCAGCCGGGCCACGGCATGCTTTTCCATGTACTCGCTCATATCAAAGCGTTCGAAGTGAACCGCCAGGGCGGCAGCCAACTGCCGGGCGACCTCGGTTTTCCCCACGCCGGTGGGACCGGCAAAGAGGAAGCAGCCCGTGGGTGACTGCGGGTTGCCCAGGCCGGCGCGAGCCCGCTTTATAGCCATGACCATCGTGTCAACAGCATTGTCCTGGCCGAAGATCACCGATTTAAGCCTTTCGTCAAGTTCAACCAGGCCGGCGCTGGCATTGCCTGATGTACCGGTAACCGGGACCCTGGCCATTTTCGAAACTACATTCTCAACGTCGCGCACCGTCACCGTGCGGCCGGTCTTGCCGGCCAGCCTGAAAGCCGCCCCGACCTCGTCCATGACGTCAATGGCCTTGTCCGGCAGAAAACGGTCATTGATGTAGCGATCTGCCAGTTCCGCCGTGGAACGGATCGCCGTCCTTGTGTAGTGGATATGATGATGCTCTTCGTAACGGGACTGGAGTCCTTTGAGAATACCGCAGGTATGCTCCACCGAGGGTTCTTCAATGTCTATCTTCTGAAAACGCCGGGAAAGAGCCCGGTCCTTCTCAATGTGGTTTTTATATTCTTCATAGGTCGTCGAGCCGATGCAGCGAATGGTTCCGGCCTGCAGGGCGGGTTTCAGCAGATTGGAAGCATCCATGGAGCCGCCGCTGGTCGCCCCGGCGCCGACAATGGTATGCATCTCGTCGATGAAGAGAATGGCATTGTCCTTTTTCTCAATGGCAGACACCACGGCCTTGAGACGTTTTTCAAAATCACCGCGATACTTGGTTCCGGCGACCAGAGTCCCCATGTCGAGCATATAAATTTCCGTATCCCGTAGCAGATCAGGAATCAATTTCCCGGAATCCGGTTTTTCCGCCAGCCGCGCTACCCGGTCTTCATGAACAAGCAGGGCCAGCCCTTCCGCCATGGCCGTCTTGCCCACGCCCGGCTCCCCCACCAGCAACGGATTATTTTTGCGCCGGCGGCAGAGGACCTGCATCATACGCAGGAGTTCATGCTCGCGGCCGATCAATGGATCGATTTTCCCCTCTGCCGCCCGCCTGGCGAAGTTCACGGTGAACGTTTCAAGAGGATCGACCCTGGAGGTCCGTTTCTGTTTCTGCGGTTCGGTTTCAGGGTGCAGGAGCGGCTCTTTCTGCAATGATTCAGGCAGGCCGTGGGAGATATATTCCACCACCTCAAGCCGGCCGACGCCCGCTCTGCCGAGAAAGTACACCGCGTTGGAATCGGGTTCCGCAAAGATGGCGACCAGGACATCACCGGTATCGACCTGTTTTTTGCCGCAGCTCTGCACATGATTGACAGCCCGCTGCAGGACGCGGTTGAAAGCAACGGTTTGCGATGGTTCGCTGACGGCATTTTTCAAAACCGGCAGGCCGCCGGCAAAAAATCGTTCCAGGCGCTCTTTCAGTTTGGCGTCATCGCCGCCGCAATTGGTAATGACATGCCTGGCGAGGTCGTCATGCAACAAACCGTAGAGCATGTGCTCGACAGTTACATATTCATGCCTGTAGGTCTTGGCTTCTTGAATAGCCTTGACAAGAGCAAGCTCAAGTTCTCGACTTAACATAATATTTTCCATCAATAACACATCAGTTCACCCTTTCCAGCGAACATCTGAGGGGATACTGATGTTTTCGAGCCATGCTATGAACAATGGCCATTTTTGTTTCGCCGATTTCCCGGGTATACACACCGGCTATCCCCACCCCATGATGGTGGACATTCAGCATGATCCGGGCGGCCTCGCTGGTGTCTTTCCTGAACACCTGTTCAAGAATCATGACCACGAAGTCCATAGTGGTGTAGTCATCGTTATGCAGAAGGACCTTGTACTGAGGCGGTTCACGAACCTCCTCCATCTGCCGGGTCAGGGTTTTTCCCCGATCTGTCGTTTTACTTTTAGCCATGCCGTTCACAAACCGTAAAAAGAGAAACCTGAATTAGTGACGGCTTGAGGTGATACTCCATACAATGGAGTGGAATCTATTCCATTATTGCCGAAAAAACGCATTATGGTCTCCACCGCGCCGTCCTGCGGGGCGCCCGATAACGGCGCACCTGCTGCATTGGCAACCACTTGATATCACAGCAGGATAATCAACATCGTTGCCGCCCTGCATCTGCACCGTTCTCGAACGCTCACGAATTCAGGAGAAACCATTCAGTACCTTACTCCTGAACTTCTATCATAAAAAACAGGTAAGCGTAGACTCCGAGAATCGTTTGCTGCATTTTTAAAATGATTTCAAGGTGTAGGTTGGTGTTGAGCGATTATGCCCTTAATGTTGGATTTCGCTTTTTTCGTTGTATATGTCATAAAATTCAGCTTATCCCATAATTGATGGTCTCGTAAAAACCCTGAATCTTTACCGCAACGTCATTCCCGCGCAGGCGGGAATCCAGTAATATTAATGAATTATGGATCCCCGCCTGCGCAAGGATGACAAATAAAATGACTTTTTACGAGACCATCATAATTAAGCGAAACCCAACAATGGAGAGGAAAAACGCTCAACGCCAACCTACAATGGGTTGCGGGCATCACCCGCTTTACGTGTATATTGTAATGCTCCGTCGTATTTTTGCAAGACTGCTTTCCGTCACTTTGTCAGCATGGATATAATCAGGTGCCGGAGGACGGTTGCCGGTGCCAACGGTGAGCCCTTAAGGCGCCGTTCGGCCCCGAGAAGGAGTTGCAGCCAGTTTTTCAGGACGGCCGGTGAAAAAGCGGCCGCAGTCTGGAACTGCATATAGACGGCATAGGGGTGGCCGGAAAGTTCCTTTTGCCAGATTTGCCGCTCCTTGAGCCTCGGCAGGCACTGCCGCTGAAAGACGGGAAACGACACAGACCGGCTGTATTCGAACTGCGGCTGTTGCTGCAAAACCCGAAACAACAACAGCGTCCGGGCATAGTTACGGAGAGTGGCAACAACGGCCAGGGGATGGATGCCGTTGTCCTGGAGCCGGCCGGCGACGAGCAGGGCACGTTCCAGATTACGCTTGCCCAGGGCGCCGGTCAGCTCAAAAAGGACCTCCTGCCGGGTCTGCCCCACAAGGGCGTCAATGTCGTCCCGGCTGATCTGTCTGCGGGTACCGGCGAAGAGCGCCAGTTTTTCGGTCTCGGTGACTGCGGCCACCGGATGGAAGCCGACCCGTTCAAGGAGCAAGTCTGCCACGCCCGGCGCCATGGTTTTAGCAAAATCGGCCAGGGTCTTGTCGATCAACTCCCGCAGGACGCTTTTCTGCGCCTTCTGCGCCCGGGCGCTGCTGCCCGTGTCTACGCTCAGGTCAACAACGACGTATTGATCCTTGAGGAGCTTGTAGAGCCGTTTACGCTTGTCGATGTCTTCGGCCAGCAGCACCAGGATATTTGGTTCGGGCAGCCCTGATTCCAGGGTTTTTTCAAGGAGCCGGGCCGGATCGCCCGGCCCGGCAGCCGCTGGCTCCTTCCCCTTCCCGACGGCCGTTGCCGATACCCCTTTTGTCCAGGAAAGATCGCCCGGCGGCCGCTCAAAGCCAAAGAGCTTTTTCCAGCGGGCGGCCGGGAGCGACCCCGGATCATTCGCCGGCTCTCCGGCATCAAGTCCGGCGGCCGCAAGCATCGCCCCCAGGTATCTGCCGGCCTTCACCAGATCGTTGTCGTTCCGGGCCCTGGCCGCCCTGCCCCAGAGAGAATGGGCCACTTTTTGGGAGAGAAACAGCTTCGTATCCGAGACCCGGTAAACTTGTCGGCCTGGCAACAGGCTGAAACTGCGTAACTTGCCGAGTGTCGTGACAAAATCCTCCTGATCGCCGTCTATGGCGTGGAGAATGCCGCCATCTGCCAGCAGGGCCTCGCAGATCCGCGCCGCCGCCTGCCGGCAGAGAAAACGTTCACCGACCAGCAGGTAAACCTTGGCGATCCTGTCTCGAGTGCCGGTGATCTCGTTAATCAGGATGTCCAGCCTGTCCTTGGTAAAAATGGCCATATCGTTTCTCAACCCATGGAATTACCAGCGCTTTGGGCCGCTTTCTCGCCCGGGATAGCGGCCGCTTGAGATTTTCTTTCTTCATCAATGATTTTATGCAGAATTGCCGGCAGAGATCCTGGTTGCAGGTAGTCCCGGCCATGAACCCCTTTAAAAATAAAGGCGGATTGCCGGCTGATATCCTGCCAGGAAAGTGTCGACGGGTTCCGGGCAATCACTTCAAAAAGATTCTTGTTATACGGATCATTGATGGCCGCCAGCCCGGTACCGATGGTGGCCAGAATGTCCACATGCCCCAGAAACATCTCACTGAGGCGCGTATAGGCCTTGACCCCTCCGCAGGAACCAAGACTGAGAAAACGTTGCTTGTCCTCCAGGTCTTTTTTGCTCACAAGTCCCTCTTTCAGCAGCATATTCAGCGGATCGGTGATCTGTTCCGAGCGCCAGTAACTGTGCCCCCTCTGGGCGAACATCTCGGTTCCGCTCAGGATAAATCGTTTAACCAGGAGCTCCTGATTTTTCTCGTCACTGTACACGGAGGCCGCCTGGCTGATCGTCAAGCCGTCCAGCCGCCGGACCAGGGTAACGCAAAAATGATTGCGCTGCATCCCGTTAAAGAGCCGGGGTAAACCTTTTGCTGGATGGAGCCGGGCATAGCGGATCAATTTCCCGGCCGCCTGCCTGATCTTTGCCGACAGTGGCACCACGGTAAACTGTTCGGACAACCGGAGACGGTAACCACTCCGGAGGAGCATGGTGAGAAAAGAAGCAAAAGACCGGCGGCCGTCATCATCGGCATGAAAAACCGAGATAGCGCTGAGGCGGCCATCCTTCTTCCACTGCGCAAAGGGGGTGTCAAGATATCTGTAGAGATCGACCGCCCCGTGCCGGATCAAGAGGCGGTCGATAATCGAGCGGGCCTCGACGCTGAGCAGTTGCGGATATTCCCGCATGTAGTACTGCAGAATCACGGAAATAAGCCGCGTAAAACCGGAGCTGCCGGAATCGGCACGTTGACTCATTTTTCTGATGAGAAAGGTACGGGCCGGCGGGTCAAGCACTTCAAGCAGGCGCATGAAGGTCGCAGAAAAGAGGATAATAGAATTTTCATTCTTAAAGGCCGACACGGCAACCAGGTCAAGAATCTGTTCCTGCTCCTGGTTGTTTTCCGGGAAAAAGGCGATCAACTTTCCTTTCTGAGCCAGACTGACGATAAAGCTCGAGACCAGCAGGTTACCGGGATCGGCGGCGTGCATAAACTCCAGCAGATTGCCGGAGAAACGTTTTTCGATGCGCTGCCGCAGGATCGGCGCCAGGATATCGCGAAATGAGCTGTCATAGAGTTCGCTGCCCTGGGCAAGCAAGGCATAGATATTGGTCGAGGTCAAACGACGGGCAGTTACCACTCTGTCGGCAGCCGTTGCCCGGCGCAGGACGGCGATCATCCCACCCTTCCGGCCCCTTGACAGCAGCGAATAGAAACGGCTGCCGAAAAGGAATCTGACCTGCGGGGAAAGCTTCTCGAATTGTTTTTGCAGTTGTCTGCCCGAATAACGGCTCAATTCAGCCGCCGAGATTTCAAAACCAAAACGGTCGGTAATGGCATGGAGGTTGTTGATCCTCCAGATCAGCTCTTCACCGCCGTCATAAAAAGACCGGAGCAGAGTCATCCGGCGCTTCGGCCCGAGGCGGTAAAATTGCTTTTCCCGCACGGCAGGCGGATTGGCGAAATAGGCCACAAGCCAGAACCAGGCCTTCTCGCGGGTCATCGCAGGGGAGAGAAAAAGTGTCCCGGCATTCCACGCATCATCCCTGCTCATCTGCCGGATCATGGGCAGGGCGTCATCCAGCGTTTCGACATTCATTCCGGCAACCCCGGCAAAGGCGCCAGCCGCCCTGGCCTGATGGTCATGGAGCAGGGCAATGATGTCAAGACTATCCAGGGCCTGCACGGCATTCGTGCCGGCCACGGCGAATAAACCCTGTGCCGCCCGGTTCTGGGCATCATCGAAGCGGTTCAGCAAAAGGATGGTTTTCAGGGCGCAATCCGGCGTCATTTCCGGCAGGCCGCAGTAGCGGCTGAATGACCGGCAGGCCTCGTAGTCCATGGTTTGAATCACCCGCAGGGCCGTAAGCCCCAGGTCGCCGGTTACCGTCGGCAGACTACTCCATTTTTCAAAGGCTAAAACCTGCGCATATGATAATTTCAGGCCGCGCAGACTCGTCCAGGCCTCTTTACATTTTGCAAAATTCATGCCAGGCATCAGGCACATTTTGCGAAAAACCCGCTGGGCATTATAGCCAAGACCGGAGACAACTTTCCGGCCGTACGCCAATTCTTCGCTGCTCAGGTGAGGAACCTGCCGGTAGAATTTAAGGGTCTGTTCCACGCTGATGTCGTGCAGATCCAGGCCGGCACCGGCACAGGGGCGCGGGGCCAACCCGAAAATCAGCAGAATTCCCAGCAGGAAAAAAATATTTGCGTAGAACCTATAAACCATCTTATGGGGGGGGATGCAGTAACTGCCCAGCAATGCTCCTGATGTTCGAAAACAGACCGGCCGGCTCTACCTTCTTGCCTGGTATGCCGGGCGGCCTGGTCACGGACGGATGGGGTGCTGTTGAATAGTTACGAATGTTCTTTACTGTTGGACTCGTTTGACAACTGTCAACTTACCGGCAAAACAAAAAATCAGGAAGTCTAAACTGTCCTGTTCCCTATTTTTTTGTCCAGCCTGGATCATCGGCAGGAGCGAACGTCTCGAATGGCATGCAAATCTGCACCGAACTGGAAATAAATGGCAGGATTTCTCAGCTAAAAATCTTGACTTTAATCACAGTTGCTGACCTTCTATAA
>VAPK010484447.1_pt1 | contig 20002 bp, 18 predicted proteins | sample 3395031 | NCBI WGS metagenome assembly VAPK01 (sample SAMN08290443, study PRJNA428436) | hydrothermal vent metagenome | isolation source: Deep-sea hydrothermal vent chimney 1 | place: Pacific Ocean: Juan De Fuca Ridge
ATAGATACGTTAGAAGTTCTGGAAGCTGCCGGTACTAAATGGAATTTTCTTCCTTTCCGACCGGGCTTGGTGGGTGGTCATTGCATCGGTATTGACCCCTATTATCTGGCTCAAAAAGCACAGGAGGTTGGCTACCATCCCGAAATTATCCTTGCAGGCCGCAGATTAAACGACTCCATGGGTGGATATGTTGCTAATGAAGTAGTAAAACTGATGCTTAAATCCGGATTGCCTGTAAAAGGTAATAAAGCGCTGATGCTGGGGATTACATTTAAAGAGAATTGCCCTGATATTCGTAATACTCGTGCTATTGATATTTACCATGAGCTGAAAAGTTACGGCATGAAAGTGGATGTATATGACCCGTGGGCTTCGCCTGAAGAAGTGAAACATGAATATGGTATTGATATTTTAACAGAATATCCTGAAGAGAATGGATATGGGGCTGTTATATTGGCTGTGGCTCACAATGAATTTAAGGAGTTAGACTTGACAAAATATAAGAAAAATAAAAAAATTATTTTTGATGTGAAGGGTATGCTTAAAAGAGAAATAATAAATAATAGACTGTAAAAATTATAAAAAATAGGTAATTATTCAGCTACCGATTAACTCTGTATAACACGCTTTTAACTAATAAATTAAGCTGATTTTTTGTTGTGGTTATCTTTAATCACAAAAAGAAAAATAATTTTATAAACCATAAAATTGCATTTGCCTGTTGAATCTACCCTTTAGTATTTTTCTTTGCCTTGATACACTTTTCCCCTTTCCTCTTCAACCTTATAGTAAATAAAAGAATCTTAATCTCATTGTGCAAGGAATCATCCTTGCCGGAGGAGCCGATACACGACTACGCCCGCTTACAAAAGTCGTTTCCAAACAGCTTCTGCCGGTATATGACAAACCTATGATCTATTACCCGCTTTCCGTATTGATGCTGGCAGGGATTAGAGAAATACTGATCATTTCCACTCCTCAGGATTTACCGAATTTTCAGCGTTTGTTTGGTGATGGCTTGCGATTAGGTCTGAGTTTTTCATATAAAGAACAACCTTCTCCTGACGGGTTGGCACAAGCTTTCATTTTGGGAGAAGAGTTTATTGGTGACGATGATGTTTGTCTTGTGCTTGGCGACAACATCTTTTATGGTTTGGGTTTTCAATCTTTACTTGCTGATTCGGTGAGAATTGTGGAGGAAGAAAAGAAAGCGGTTGTTTTCAGCTACTATGTGGACGACCCTGAAAGATACGGAGTGGCTGAAATAGATAAAGAAGGTAATGTTCTAAGCATTGAAGAAAAACCTGAAAAACCCAAAAGTAATTATGCTGTAGTAGGATTGTATTTTTACACCAATGATGTAATACGAATTGCTAAAACAATTAAACCTTCTGCAAGAGGAGAATTGGAGATCACATCAGTTAATCAGGAATATTTAAAACAAAACAGATTGAAAACCACCATACTTAGCCGTGGATTTGCTTGGTTAGATACCGGAACCCATGAAGCTTTAACAGAAGCAACAGAGTTTATTAAAACCATTGAAAAGAGAACAGGGTTTGGGGGTATAGAAGAAATTGCTTGGAGACTGAAATATATTTCTTTGGAACAAATAGAGAGTTTAACAATTCAATTAGGAAACAGTTCTTACGGAGAATATTTATATAGATTGTTAAATTCCAACAATTAAAGATTATTATGAAGTATTCTCTTTACTTAATGAATAAAAAGGGGCTAACAGTTCTTAATGATGTCATTAAGAATAATAAAATAGATAAAATTGCTTGCATAATCGGTAGTAAAGACAAAGCGGTAGTAAATGATTATTATGATGAAATTAAAAACTTATGTATAAAAAATAAAATCAATTTTTTCGATAGACTGTCAAAGAAAAAATGTCTTTCTGATTATTCTATTGCAATTGGTTGGAGATGGTTAATAAAAGATGTTGATAATCTAATTATTTTACATGATTCTATTCTTCCTCGTTATAGGGGGTTTGCGCCATTGGTAAATTGCCTTATTAATGGTGAAAAAAAAATTGGAGTGACGGCTTTGTTAGCAAATGATGAATTTGATAAAGGTGATATTTTATTGCAAAATGTTCTTGATATTACATATCCAATTAAGATTAGTAAAGCTATTGATATAATATCAAAAGAGTATTCAAAAATAGTCTTAAACTTATTGGATAATTTCGATCAAATAACACCAAAACCACAAAGCGAAGAAGACGCAACATATAGTTTATGGAGAGATTTAAAAGATTACTTTATTGATTGGAATTGGTCATCTGAAAAAGTTAAAAGGTTTGTAGACGCTGTCGATTATCCTTACGGAGGAGCTAGAACCAAAATAAATGATACTATAATTAGAATAAATGATGTTGAAATTATAAAAGATGTTTACATTGAAAATAGAGATGTTGGTAAAATATTGTTTTTTAAAAATAATAATCCAGTTGTTGTTTGTGGTAATGGTTTGATACAAATAATTAGAATGTTTGACGAGACAGGGCAACCTTATCAATTAAATAAATTTAGAATTAGATTTGAATAAAAATGATTCCTTTTAATAAACCCTTTTTAACAGGTAAAGAAACCATATATATAAAAGATGCTGTAGAAACCGGTCATATCTCCGGCAACGGGAAATACACAAAAATGTGCCAGCATTTTTTTGAGGACAGATATCAATTCAAAAAAACACTTTTGACAACATCTTGTACCGATGCACTTGAAATGTGTGCTATGTTGCTTAATATACAACCGGGGGATGAAGTTGTTGTTCCTTCCTATACTTTTGTTTCTACAGCTTTAGCTTTTGTACGGCAAGGGGCTAAAATTGTTTTTGTAGATAGCAGATTTGATTATCCCGGAATTGATGAAGAAAAAATAGAAAAGCTTATTACGCCTAAAACAAAAGCAATAGTTGTGGTACATTATGCCGGTGTTGCTGTTGACATGGATAAGGTCATGGCTTTGGCAAAAAAACACGATATTTTTGTTGTAGAAGATGCTGCACAGGCTATTGATAGTTTTTACAAAGGAAAACCATTAGGGGGTATTGGTCATCTGGGAACTTTTTCTTTTCATGAAACCAAAAACATCCAATGCGGCGAGGGAGGATTGTTGATTATTAATGATGAACGGTTTCTTAAACGAGCTGAGATTATATGGGAAAAAGGAACTAACAGAGCGGAATTTTTCAGGGGCGAAGTGAATAAATATGGATGGGTTGACATTGGTTCATCATTTTTACCCTCGGAAGTAACAGCAGCTTTTTTATATGCACAACTAGAACATTTGGATGAAATACAACATAAAAGGAAAAGTATTTGGGAGCAATATTATTCAGGGCTTAAACCTTTAGAAGAAACCGGAAAATTAAAACTTCCTGTAATTCCAGATTATGCAACCAACAATGGTCATATGTTTTATTTGATAACAAACTCTGAAAAAGAGAGAACGGAACTGATTGAATATTTAAAAGCAAATGGTGTACACGCAGTTTTTCATTATTTGAGTTTGCATAGGAGCCCCTATTATGGGAAAGAAGCAGAGCTAAAAGAATTACCCATGAGTGACTATTATATGGGGTATTTATTGAGATTACCGTTGTATTATGAGTTAAAAGAAAATGAGATGAATTATATTATCTCTAAAATTGTGGAATTTTATGGATAATAAAATCAAAATTCTACATATAGCTCCGGACGAAAAGTTCATCAAGGCTGCTGACTGGATTTTCGAGCAGGCTTTTCCTCATCAAAATACATTTGTCATTTTACTCAAAAATACAAAGCTAAAATTTGTTGAAAAAAGACATGATTATATATATTCTTATCCAAGTAAAGATTTCTTTAAACAGATTTTGGAAAGTTTGCCCCAATACGATATTGTTATTCTTCATGGCCTGTACGATTTTCAAAGCCGGTTAGTATTAAAAGCATATAGAAAAACAAAGTTTGTCTGGATTCTTTTTGGAGGTGAAGTATACAATAATTCTTATGTTTTCGATAATCAAATTTACGGAAAATTAACGTTTGAAAAATTTGTAAAAAAGGAGCCATTTAGAAAACTGAAATATCTTTTTCGACCATTATATTATTTGATTGTAAAAAGAAAACAAGTACCTTCTCGTAATATAAAAAAAGCGGCAAAAAAAGTTTATGCCATTGGAATTATTCATAGAGAGGATTATGAGTTATTCGTGAAAAAACGAATATTAAAACCAAATACAAAACATTTAAAATTTACTTATTATCCAATTGAATTCATATTTGATAATAGCGAGAAACAAATAGTAAACGGCAATAATATTCTTTTTGGAAATTCAGCTTCTTCTTCAAATAACCATCTTGAAGCATTTAATTTGCTAACACAACTCAACTTGGAAAACCGCAAAGTGATAACTCCTTTGAGTTATGGAAATGAAGATTATGCCAAAGAAATAATTAAAGCTGGCGAAGAAAAATTAGGTAAAAACTTTGTTCCGTTAATAGATTTTCTCCCGGTAGAGGAGTATAATAAAAAGGTGCAAAGCTGTGGAATAACAATAATGAACCATTACAGGCAACAAGCTGTTGGAAATGTTTTAGCCATGTTGTGGATGGGATCAAAAGTGTTTTTGGACGAAAGAAATACATTTTACCATTATTTAAAAAGAATTGGCTGTAAAGTTTTTTCTATTTCAGAAGACTTTGTTTCTGGCAACAACAACGCTTTGGAGTTATTGCCAAAAGAAGACATTGAGCTAAATAGAAAAATTATTTTTGAAGAAATAAATGCTGAGAAAATAATTAATGGGCTTAAAATGGATCTAACTTCATATACCTTAACTAATAAATGACATTTCAAGATCATCCTATAGGGCAAGATTAATAAAGTTTTTAATATTTAGATTATTTATTAATGGGACATCCGGTAAATTATTTAAGTCATAATTGGTTAATTATGAAAGTTGGGAATAAGCTCATTCCTCAAAATATTAGTTATTTTAAAGGGGTGGTTTATGATTTGGGGTGTGGTGTGCGACCCTATGAAAAAGAAATATTGTCTGCAGCAGAAAAATACATTGGAGTTGATTGGTCCGCCACGATGCATGATATGAAAGCTGATATTGTAGCTGATTTAAACAAGCCTTTACCTATTGGAGATGAAGTAGCTGATACTGTTGCTTCATTTCAGGTTATGGAACATTTGTCTGAGCCGTTGATTTTTCTCAAAGAAGCTAACAGAATTTTAAAAAAAGAAGGTTTTTTTATTTTAACTGTTCCTTTCCAATGGAACGTTCACGAAGCGCCATACGATTACTTCAGATATACACCTTTTGGATTAAAATATCTTCTTAATAAAGTAGGTTTTCATATGATTAGTGTAAAACCTTATGCAGGCTTTTTCACCACTTGGATTTTGAAAATAAATTACTTTAGTAATAGATTTATCAAAGGCCCGATTATCATCAGATGGTTTTTAAAAGCTGTTCTGGTGGTATTTTGGAATATTGGGCAATTCTTAGCTCCATTATTGGATAAACTTGATTCTTCAAAAGAAAATGAAGCCCCGGGTTATATAGTGATAGCAAAAAAATGACATTAAGAAAACAAACTATTTCTGGAGTTAAATGGACTACTGTTTCTACAATCTTTTTGGTAGTTGCACAGTTACTTAAGATTTCGGTTTTGGCTCGTTTCCTTGATAAGGCTGATTTCGGATTAATTGCCATTGTTGTTTTTGTGTTGGGTTTTACCAATTTGTTTGTTGATATGGGACTGTCAGCAGCCATTTTATATAGGCAGGGTATTACTAAAAATCAGTATGCCAGCTTGTATTGGTTTAACTTCCTGATTGCTAGTATTGTTTTTATTATTGTTTATCTGATTACGCCAGTTGTCGCCGGATTTTACAAGCAACCCGAACTCAATAAACTAATCCCTTTGATGGCCTTGACTATTTTGTTTGCTGCATTTGGCCGTCAATTTAGCGTGATTGAACAAAAAGAACTCAATTTCAGGTTTATTTCATTGGTAAATATTACGGGATCATTTTTTTCGTTAGTGTTTGCAGTAATCTTGGCATATTATGGCTTTGGGGTCTATTCTTTGGTCTATTCGGCGATTTTGTTGCAAGTTTTTTCCAACACGGCTTTTTTAATCAAAGGCATTAAAAGAATAGGGATAAAACTCCATTTCAGTTTTAAGGAGACAAAGCCGTTTTTAAAAATTGGTGTTTACCAAGTGGGGGGGCAAATAATTAATTATTTTAATCGTGATTTTGATATTTTAATTATTGGCAAGTTGTTTGGCCCGGATGTTCTAGGAGAATACAGTCTGGCAAAACAACTTGTTTATCGTCCGGCACAACTGATAAACCCAATACTCGGCAAAGTCGGGGCACCTGTCCTGGCAAAATTCCAAAATAATATTACTATTCTTAAAATCAATTACTTAAAGTTATTAAATATAATAAGTTCACTTAACTTTGTTATATATTTGGGAATAATAGTTTTTGCCAAATACCTTGTGATAATTTTGTACGGGCCGGCTTACAGTAATATTATAATTATTGTCCGGATACTGGCAATATATATGTATTTTCGCTCTTTGGGTAATCCGGTTGGCAGTTTGTTAATTGCTACAGGTCGGACAGATTTAGATTTCTTCTGGAATTTATTAGTTTTCTTGATTATGCCTGCCGTTATATATATTTCAGCCCAGTATTCATTGGTAACTATTGCGTGGTCAATTACTTTTACAATGATATTACTGATTATTCCCGGATGGTATTTTATGATAAAAAAAATAACAAATGCCACATTAAAAGAATATTTAAAGAGTCTAATACCGAGTCCTCTTGTAATAAAATACATAAACACCAATAGTTAAGGATTGTTCGCATACAGGAAAACTTTCTACGCCCATACGTTTCGTGTAAGGCTCACTCATGCTAAAAAGGTTTTATAATTATGGGTGATGAGACACTTGCAAAAGAATGGGTAATGAACCCTTAACATGCAATACTTTTGCGGAGAATTGTATTTCCTTGTGATTAATCCAAAGAGTCTGGTTGTTCTTGCTATACAAAGCTATGAAGGAAACCCACATGACAGTAGAACGATAGAACCATTGTTAAACTAAATGCAAAAGAACCTAAGCTATTTGCCCGAGGAAGTGATTTTATGACAGAGGCAACGGAGACAGGACAAACATTCTAACAGAGTAACCATATCAGTGCCCTCCTTAATTAAAAAGAGATAGCTGGGGTATCCAAATTAAAGAAAAAGAAGAAATCTTTTTGAAATACTGCTATAGAGTCGACTATCGGACATTTAAAGAAAGAATTCCGGATGGCACAAAATTACTTGAGCGACAGTAATTCACCAAAAATCAACGCGATATTGCTACCGTAGGAACAAGCGCAACAGGTTGGAATTTGAAAAAATTAATAGAGAAACTCAAAAAAGATCTTCTTTGGCTTTATTTTTTCTGGGAAAGATTTCTCGAAAATTTCGATTACTGAATGAATAAGAGGGCAAAGGCCATTGAAATTGTTAATAAAAGCTGTTTTGATTCCATTTTAGATAATAAATCAAATTATTATACCAATATTGGATAAATTAGACAGAAATTGGGAGCAGAATCCGTTGTCTATTTTGTGGTGGCAAAGAAAAGTTAAAATACTATTTCACAATGGTTTTTAAGTATTGAACACACAGACATCTAGTTTTCGGATAAAAAATGTGTGAGTTTTGTATCAAAGACAAAATGACCAAAAAAGAAGACTATTTACTTTAAAAATAGTATTAAATGAGAAATAAACGCTTTACATTCGTTGTTCTATTATTGATATGCTTAGCCCAATTTGTTTTCTTTGAATCTTTTTTTGCGGTTTTTTCCTGGCTGTTTTTCTTTTTTGTTGGAAGAAAAATAATTCAAATTTCATTTAAAAGTCATCCTGAATATATTAATTTATACCTATTTTCTTTCTTGATCATTTCTTTTATTGGCTTAACTATTCATTTAGATAATTTAAGAAATTTTAATACCTACTTTGGCTTTGCCGGAGATGATTATTCTTTTTTTACAAAAATTTCAGATGTCTATAAAAACGGTATTTTTCCTGTCACAGGACTTTATGAATATGTTGTATCAATATTCTATGCAATTTTTCAAACCATAAAGCTATCTCCTGTAACGTTAATAGATATTTTACCAATAAACTGGGTGCTAACTGGATTGACGGTAGTATTAATTAAGCATTTACAAAATCTAATTTTTAAAAAAAGTGTTCCTGATTTTATAATTATTTCGGCTGTGCTGTTAAATTTTGACTTTTCAGATTCTTCCAGTCGATTATACCGTGATATTTTTGTGATATTTTTATCGGTTATTTCTATTATTTATTTAGTAAAAAATCAGAAGAAACAGTTTTTCTTTTTTACTTTTCTTACGGGATTAGTTCGTGGGGCAAATGGCGTTTTCTTACTGCTATTTTATGGCTTAATGAAACTTAGACAGAAGGTTAATTCAAAAATAAAAATTTTATCATTTTCTATCCTCATTGTTGTAAGTGGGATTGTCCTTTTGCAAAAAACAGATATTATTATGTACCTTACGGCTGCAAATCGTATAAAGAACTTTTCAAGCTCTCTTTCTAATTTTTCAAACAGTTTGGGTTATATTACATTTAGAGATAAGAAAATATTGGATGAAACATTCAATAAAAGCAAATTTTTGGGGAATAATATTAAATCAGGTGGAATATTGGCCACTGGTACAAGGCTCTTTGCTATGGCTCTTTTCCCACTAACAATACATTCTCCATATGGAAATCATAAAATTGATACTTACTTAAGCTTAAAAGAAAACTTTAATGGTCCGTTTTATTATCAAGCAATAAAAATGATATTTATTTTGAATTGGATTTTCATCTTACCGTACATTTTAATTGGTTTTTTTTCACTATGGAAAGATTTTAATATTATAAATTCAACAATACTTTTGTTTTATTTGATTGTCCTTCCAGCTATAACCTTTATTTCGGGTCAACCTCGACATACAATGATTTTAGTAGTTATGAACAGCCTGATAGCATCTTTGGGATATCACATAATCCATAGTGGTAAGAAGAGGGCACTTCATAAAATCTTAATATTTGGGACATTTATTTTTATTATTGGGTGGAATATTTTAAGACATACTTTTTTAACATGACTTCAAAAATTCTTTTCTTTTTACCAGATATCGACTTATCAAATGGAGTAATACAGTCTCAAATCGTTGGAAGGGCTAATTATCTTTCCTCTAATGGAGTAAAATGTTTCATCCAATCACGAGATCAATACAAGATTGCAAGTTCTCTTTTACAGAACAAGAATATTATTTTTATCTTAGTTCCCAAAACCACATATAGGCTTCCATTTTTTTCAAAATACATTTATTCTATTTTTATTGCGATAAAAAATATTAAATTTTATAGATTTAATAATATAACACATGTTTATATCAGAAATCCCTATTTGATTTCTGCTGCTTACATTTTAAAAAGAGTTTTAAAGATTCAATTAATTTACGATATTAGAGGTGTTCCTTCAGAGGAAGTGAAGATACTTGAAATGCCTCTGTATTATTCTTTAATTTATAAATTTTTTGAAAAATTAGCTTTTAAAAAGGCAGATAAGTTATCTACAGTTTCTGAGAAATTAAAAAAATATTTAATAGATCAATATTATTTTAAACCTATTACCGTAATACCAACATGTATATCCTCGAAAAAGGAAAATGAATCAATCAGCAGATTTCAGTTCAATGAAATTTTATCCTATGATAAAAATTATAAAATAATATGCTATGTTGGAGGAATGTCAAGATGGCAAAAATTTGATAAAATATTAGAATATTTTGAAGAAATACGAAAATTGAATAATAATTACCGGTTTCTAATAATTACGAAGGATATAAATTATGCGAATCAAGTAATAACCAATTTAGATGTAAAACGCGATTATTATAAGGTTATTACACTGGAGCACAGAAAGATAAGGTTGTTTATAGAACATTGCCATTGCGGTATATTAATAAGAGATGATATTTTAATCAACAATGTTGCCAGTCCTATTAAAATTGGAGAATATTTGTCTTCGGGATTACCCATAATTTTAAATGAGAATATTGGAGATATTTCAAATATACTTGAAAAAAATGGGTTAGCTTTTTTAATTACTGGTGAAGTTAAGAAAGATGCTGCAAATATTTTAAATTTTTTGGAGAATATAGATAAAAAACATATTAGTAAAAAATGTAAATCATTTGCATCAATATATTATTCTTGGAACACCTATAAATCTGAGTTTGTAAAGTTATACTTTGGCTGAAAGAAAAAATTGTAAAATCTACTTTATAAAGTAATACTATGAGAATATTACTAATCAATAATTTCCATTATCGCCGAGGGGGAGCTGATGTTGTTTACTTAAATACCGGTAAACTACTTGAGAAATACGGCCATGAAGTTTTTTATTTCAGTATGAACCACCCACAAAATATTTCATATAAATATGCTGAATATTTTCCGCAAGCAACAAACTACAGAGAAATATCATTCTTATCGAAGATAAAATCTGTAAAAAGTTTTCTTTATAACCAAGAAGCTTATGATAAGCTTACGGATTACCTTAGAGTTATAAAACCAGATATCGCCCATGTTCATCTTTTTATGGGAGGATTAACGGTAAGCATACTAAAAGCTTTAAAAGAAAATAAGATTCCAATCGTACACACTGTACATGATTATAGGTTGATTTGTCCGGCTTATACTTTTTTAGATAGAAACAATAATATATGTGAAAAATGTAGGGACGGACTGTTTATTAGATGTGCCATTAACAAATGTTCGTTGGAAAAAAACAGGGTTCATAGTACTATTCTTAGTTTAGATGCATATTATCGTAAATATTATTTTAAACCTATTGATTATATTGATAAATTTATTTTTGTTAGTGATTTTTCAAAAAATCTGCATATAAGTTTTAATAGGGAATTCAAAAGAAAGGCAAAACAAGTTTATAACTTTGTTACCGATTTCAGCAAAATCAGTAACTTTAAAAGAGGTAATTATTTTTTATATTATGGTCGTTTATCCCGTGAAAAAGGAATTAATCTTCTTGTTGAAGTTGCTGCCGAATTGAAAATAAAACTAAAAATAGCAGGAACTGGACCTTTATATAACGATTTAATAAATAAATCAGATGATAATATTGAAGTCCTTGGCTTTAAAAGTGGTAATGAGTTATGGTCTTTAATTCAAAATAGTTCCTTTGTCATCCTTCCCTCAGAGTGGTATGAAAACAATCCCCTCTCAATTATAGAAGCTTATTCATATGGGAAACCTGTTATTGGATCAAAAATTGGAGGTATTACTGAATTGTTGCAAAATGAAAGAGGTATTTTTTTTGAGACGAAAAACAAAGAATCGTTGAAAAAAGAAATAATAAAAGCTTCAAATATTTCAGAAGAAGAATATCAGGACTATTCAAATAAGGTTTTTAAATTTGCACAAGACAACTTTTCGGAAAGTAAACATTATCAATCTTTAATGGAAATTTATAATTCATTGACAAATGCTGAAAAAATTAGTTAATACAATTATTCAAAAATTAGGACGAGATAATTATCAATTGGATCCAGCACTTTCCTCATATGATATAATTATCGAGTTACAGAAAAGAATGGTACAAGTCATACGAGGTTTTTTTATTCGTCCTTTTTTAAAGGAATCAAAAGGATTAGTTTTTATAGGTAAAAGTGTAAAGATTAGATATAAAAATAAAATAGTACTTGGGAAATCAATATTAATTGATGATTATGTTGAAATATATGCTCTTTCAAGATCTGGGATAAAAATTGGAAATAATTTTTCTATTCGTAGAAATTCAATAATCGAATGTACAGGAGTAATTAATCACTTAGGAGAAGAATTAATAATTGGAAATAATGTTGGCATTGCTCAAAATTGTTTTATTCAGGTTCGAGCTAAAGTTATAATAGGCAATAATGTTATTTTTGGACCCGGGGTATCAATTTTTTCAGAAAATCATAACTTCTCTAATATAAATAAATTTATTAACGAACAGGGTGTTACTAGAAAAGGTATTATTATTGAAGATGGGGTTTGGATTGCTAGCGGAGCAACAATCTTAGATGGTGTTACTGTTGGAGCAAATAGTATCATCGCTGCAGGAAGTGTTGTAAATAAAGATGTCCCTTCATTTACTATTGTTGGTGGAGTACCTGCAAAAGTTTTGAAATACAGAAAATAAATTTTTAAGTAAAATGCAGAAATTAAACGTTTTAATTTCTGCACATGAACTTTCACCATATCAGGGTTCAGAGTGTGCAGAAGGATGGAATATTGTAAAAAGATTAGGGGAGTATCATAAAATTACAGTATTATATGCTGGAGGAAGTCAAAATAATCCAAACAGTTATGAAAATCAACTACTTAGTTATTTTAAGCAAAATGAAATTTTTACAAATGTTACATTTGTAAAAATTTCTCAACCAAAAATCACGTTATTGATTTCTCGTTTTAATCATTATATAACAAAATCAAATAGTATAGGCCTACCGTTTTTGTATTATATTGGTTATTCAATTTGGCAAAGAAGAGCTTATAAAAAAGCAAAAGAACTTAATTCTCAAAATACATTTGATATAGTTCATCATTTGACTGCAATTACATTTCGAGAACCTGGATATTTGTGGAAGTTAAAGATACCATTTGTTTGGGGACCTACTGGCATAGATAAAAAACTCCCAATAAAATTTTACTCTATTTTGACTTTAAAATCAAAAATATTTGAGGTAATTCGTTTAATATTAAATACATTTCAATTTAATTATTCATTTAAAGTTAATGGAGCATTAAAGCATGCAAAATTAATATATCTTTTTTCCGGTTCTGACAAATTTAAAAAGCATACTAGGGCTATATTAAAACCATTGACAGATGCTGGTACGTATTCTCCGTCAAATGTTAAAACATGCAGATTGGAAACAAAACTACCAATAACGTTATTGTGGATTGGAAGAATTGAGGATAGGAAAGCTATAATAATACTTATAGAAGCATTAAAAAAGCTAAAACCATTACAAACTAAGATTGAATTAACAATAATCGGTTCGGGTTGTCAAGAGAACCTACTAAAATTTCAGTTGAAAATATTATCTGATTTTAAAATTTCTTGGATCAAAAAAGTTAATCATGATGAGATATTTGAAATAATGAAGAAGTCAGACATATTAATTCATACGAGTATTAGGGAAGCAACAACACATGTTATTCCCGAAGCTCTCTCTGTAGGGCTCCCCATTATCTGTCACAAAATTAGTGGAATGGATATTGCTGTTAATGAAACTTGTGGTATGAAAATTCCTCTCATTTCACCAAAAAAAAGTATAGAAGGTTTTAAAAAAGCCATTGAATTAATAGTTAATGATACTAATCTTTTGAAAAATCTTAAGCTTGGTGCCCAAAAAAGAGCGATGGAAATTTCTTGGGATAATATTGTAAAAGAGATTGCTTCTGATTATATTAGAATTTATAGCTCAAACAAAACAAAATAATATTTATATGAAAAAAATTTATATAGCAGGCTGTGGGGGAATGCTTGGGGAAGCATTTTACACTCAATTTAAAAATGATTTTATTTTAAAGTGTACAGACAAAGATGTAAATGAAGCTTGGTTATCCTTTTTAGATTTTAGAGATTTTGAAGCATATAAAAAAGATGTTTATGATTTTAAACCGGATTATTTGTTTCATTTAGGGGCTTATACTGACCTTGAGTTTTGTGAAGAAACCCCGGATGATACATATTTAACAAACACGTTATCTGTTGAAAATGCAGTCTATATTGCAAATAGTTTAAATATTCCTCTGTTGTACATAAGTACAGCAGGTATTTTTGATGGAAATAAAGAATTTTATGATGACTGGGATATGCCTAATCCTTTGGGGGTGTATGCACGTTCAAAATATATGGGAGAGCGATTTGTTATAGAAAATACAGACAGGTACCTTGTTTGTAGAGCTGGCTGGATGATGGGTTCTGGACCTAAAAAAGATAAAAAGTTTATTCAAAAATTAATGAAACAGTTAAAAGACGGGAAACGTGAGCTGTTTATTGTTGATGATAAAGATGGGACTCCAACATATACTCAAGATTTTGCAAAGACTGTAAAAACATTAATTCAAAAAGAGTATTGGGGCTTATACAATTGTGTTTGTGGTGGACAAACCAGCCGTTTGGAAGTTGCACAAGAACTAATAAAAATTCTAAACCTTAAAAATAAGGTTAAAATAATTCATGTTAAATCAGATTACTTTAAAGATGTTTATTATGCTGATAGACCAGCCTCTGAAAGGCTACTTACTAAAAAATTAGATTTGCGTGGTGTTAATCATATGGAGGACTGGAGAGTTTCGCTAAAAGAATATATTGAATCGTACTACAATGGATACCTTGATGCATAGGAAATTAAAGGTTGCTATTGTTGGGACAAATGGAATTCCTGCTCAATATGGCGGATTCGAAACACTTGCAGAAAATATTGTTAATCAATTGTCAAGTGACTTTCGCTTCATTGTGTACTGTAGTAAAAAACAAGATGAAAAACTAAAACACTACAGCAACGCAAGACTAATTTATCTGCCGTTAGATGCAAACGGTGTTTCAGGTCTCCTTTATGATTTACTTTCCTTAGCTCATGCTTGGTTTTTTTCTGATGTGATACTTTATTTGGGCCCAGGTATGGGAATGATACTATGGATTAATAAGATATTCAAGAAAAAATTAATTACAAATCATGGCGGGTTGAATGAATGGGATAGAGAAAAGTTGACCTTTTTGCAGAAAAAATTCGCTTTTTTTAATCATAAATTAGCTGCTAAATTTTCTGATGTTAATGTTGTTGATAATCTAGTACTTAAAAAAAGTTTGTTTGAACGGTTTCATGCAAATTCTGTTGTAATTAGGTATGGAGGAGATCATGTTTTTCCTGTGAAGAAAACACCTGAGTTAATGAATGAGTTTCCTTTTCTGAATAAAGAATATTATGTAAGTGTTTCTCGTGCACAAATAGATAATAATTTGCATATGGTTTTAGAAGCGTTTAGAAAAATGCCAGATAGAAATTTAGTGCTCGTTTCTAATTGGGGCTCTTCCAAATATGGGCAAAAGTTGAAAAAAGATTATTCGCATTATTCTAATTTATTTTTACAAGATGCTGTTTATGATTTAAATAAATTAAATTGCATACGAAGTAATGCTAAATTATATATTCATAGTCATTCTCAGTGTGGTACTGCTCCATCTTTGGTAGAAGCTATTTGCTTGTCATTGCCAATTGTTAGCTATGATATGCCTCAGAATCGTGAAACTCTTAAAAGAAATAATTATTTCTTTAAAACTGCAGATGAATTAAAAGAATTAATACTTTCAATAAATACAAAAGAAATAAAAACATTACAGTTTTTTTCAGATAAAGTAAAAAAAGAATATACCTGGGAAAAAGTTTCAAAGCAATACGCTTTATATTTTAAGAAAAAATGATTTCTTTTTAATTTAATGAAAATCTTATTAACAGATATACACACGAGAAAAGCGTTTGATATATATCACATTATTAAACAAACAGTGCCTAAAAAAGATATTATTATTTCATCTAATAGAAATAATTTGTTATTTTCATCACTTGTTTACAGAAAAAAGAACTTTTTACTACGTAATGCGTCTTATGAGAATTTTGAAAAAGATTTAAAAAAAATTATATATACATTTAAAAATGAAGATGTAGTCTATATCCCGGTCGAAGAAAATACAACTTTATTTTTCTGTGATTTTATTGCAAAAAATAAAGTTACAAATTTAAAATACTTGTTACCTTCTAGGGGGAATTTTCAAATTGCGAGAAATAAAAAAAAGTTAACTGAATTTTGCCATCAAAATAGAATTCCTGCTCCTAAACTCTATTCAAAACAACAAGTAATAAACAACATTAATAATGATAAGTTTGTTCCTGTAATTTGCAAACCACAGATTGGTTCTGGGGCGAAAGGTATCGTGATTATTAATTCTCCTTTAGATAAGAAAAGATTGTTAGAAATTGATGATAAAAGTTATGTTATTCAGGAATTATTACCTGATGGAAAAAATGTAAACGGTGCTTTTTTCTTGATGGAAAAAGGGAAATTAATTTCAGCCTATGGCCACAAAAGGATTAGAACCTTTCCTGTGTCAGGCGGCGTTACAGTTTATTCTAAAATTGATATAAATGAAAAGCTAATTTCTATAGGTTCGAAGTTGTTAAAGTTGCTTAATTGGTCAGGTTTTGCAATGATTGAATTTTTATGGGATCCTGTTGAGAAAGTTTATAAAGTTATTGAAATTAATCCTCGTTTGTGGGGTTCAATTCTATTATCTGAGTTTGGAAAAACAAATTTCTTGGAGAATTACATTAACTTAACTATTGGCGAGCCTGTTATTTTATCAAAAACTAACTTAAATGCTAAAATAAGATGGTTATTATTTGATGTTTTAAACTTAGTTAATCATAAAATAAGCTTTAAGGAATTCTTCAATTTTAATGAAAGAAATACTTGTTACATAAATGGTACATATGCTAATTGGTGGGCTGTGTTTTGGTTTCACTTTTTCTTTATAATAAATATTAATAATTTTAAAAAACTATTGCAAAAGTGGAGAAAAAAATAGTTGTTTTTGATTTTGACAAAACCCTCTTAGATTATGATAGCACATTGATTTTTTATAAATTTTGTATTAAAAAACGTAAAATACCAACAGCTTTTATTCATTTATATTACTTATTAAAAGTTTTTTCGAAGTTAAAAATCATTTCGGTGAAAAAAGAAAAAGAAATAGGTCTTTATTTTTTTTGCCCGAAGAAATTTGAAGAATTTAATAAGATTTGCAGAGAGTTCTCTAAGACTTTGAAGCTAAACAACCTGTACAAAACTACGTTTATTCAATTTTATACTAATCCAAATATAAGGTTGATAGTTGCTTCTGCTTCATATACTTGTTACTTAAACATTTTGTTTCCAAAAATTGAAGTAATAGGCACAACTCTTAGGCGTAATAAATTAGGTTTTATTAAAGGTATTGAAGATCATCCTTTCAATAGTGAGAAAGCAAAATTAATACTAAACAAAGGGATTAATAAAATTGATGAATTTTATACTGATAGTTTAAACGATATTTACACTTCAAATATTTCCAATAAAACATTTTGGATTAAAGCAGGTAGAATTGTTAACATAACGTCATGAATATTTTAACTTTTGATATCGAAGAATGGTTTCAATTATTAGACCACCCGCCTTTAGAGAATATTTCATTATGGAATTCTTTTGAATCAAGAATTGAAAGAAATACAGAACGAATAATTGACTTTCTTGAATCAAAAAATTTAAATGCCACTTTTTTTTGTTTAGGCTGGGTTGGGGAAAAATATCCACATATTATTGATTATATAAGTAAAAAAGGTTACGAAATTGGTTCGCATACATCATATCATCAATTGGTATATAAACATACTCCCGAAAGTTTTGAGAATGATTTAAAAGAATCAATAGATATATTAACGAATATTACCGGAAAAAAAGTAAAATATTTTCGTGCTCCTGGATTTTCAATAGGCAAAGATAATCTATGGGCTTTTGAGATTATTTCAAAAGCAGGTATAGAAATAGATTGTTCTGTTTTTCCCGCAGCACGTGCACATGGTGGCTTGCCTTCTTATGGCTTTTCGGGTCCTTCAATTATAAAATATAAGGACGTCGAATTGAAAGAACTTCCAATTAGTATTTATAGTTATTTTAATAAAAGTTTTGTTTTCTCGGGGGGGGGGTATTTTCGTCTTTTCCCTTATAGATTAATAAAACATTGGACTAAATCTTCTGATTATATTATGACTTATTTTCATCCAAGAGATTTTGATACAGGACAACCTATAATAAAGGATTTACCGTTAACTAGAAAGTTTAAGTCCTATGTAGGTATAAAAAGTGCTTTAAAGAAACTGGAAAGATGGTTAAACGATTTTGATTTTATTGATATTGATACCGCCGATAAAAAAATTGATTGGTCACAAGTAAAAAAAATAAAGTTATTATGAAAATAATCTCCGTAGTAGGCGCACGCCCCAATTTTATGAAAATAGCGCCTTTTATCAAAGCTATTGAATCTTATAATAACAATGAATCTGCTGAAAAAATAACTCACCTCCTTGTCCACACCGGTCAGCATTACGACGATCGGATGTCTAAAGCCTTTTTTAAAGCATTACATATTCCGAATGCCGATATTAATCTTGGCGTAGGGTCGGGCAGTCATGCCGAACAGGTAGGCAACACCATGATAGCCTTTGAAAAGGTGTTGGAAAAAGAACGCCCCGATTGGGTAGTGGTTGTGGGTGATGTCAATGCTACATTAGCTTGCAGTGTTACCGCCAAAAAACTCAATATCAAGGTTTGTCATATAGAAGCCGGCCTCCGTAGCGGCGATATGACCATGCCCGAAGAAATCAACCGTCTCGTTACCGACAGGTTATCAGACTTACTGCTCATCCCCGACAGCATCTCCGGTGAAAACTTGAAAACTGAAGGCGTCCCCGACAATAAAATCGCTTTCGTTGGCAACATTATGATTGACACCCTCGAAGCCAATCGTTCCAAAGCCGAAAAGTTAACAATAGAAAACATTATAACTGGTAACGTATTGTCCACTCTTCATTCTTCATTTTTCACTATTCACTATTCACTTTTCACTCAACAGCGCTTTGCCTTGTTAACCATGCACCGCCCTTCCAACGTCGACAAAAAAGAAGTCCTCCAGCCCATCATCGAATTTCTTTCCAACGAAGTAACCAAAGACATGCATCTCATTTGGCCTATTCATCCCCGCACCCAAAACCGGTTGAGAGAGTTTGGCTTGTGGGATAATTTGCTTACCAACGAAAAAGTTATTTTACTTCATCCTGTAGGCTATCACGAAATGCTTAAGCTCAACATGGAAGCCCGCATCATTCTCACCGACAGCGGTGGCTTGCAGGAGGAGAGTTGTGTACTGGGCACACCTTGCTTAACACTGCGTTGGAACACCGAACGTCCCGTAACCCTGCGTGAACATGGTGGTGCCTCCGTGTTGGTAGGTAACAACGTGGAACGTATCAGGAAAGAGTATCAGAACACCCTCAAACTCACCCGTTCACCGCAACGCCCGGAATTATGGGATGGGAAAACGGCTATGAGATGTGTGGAAGCGATTGTGAAGTATAAATAACTGAACTGCCTTCAAAAATCATGCTGTCATTTCGACCGCAGGGAGAAATCCCCTCAGCAAAAGCCCTGATCCCAAAAAGGAATTCTTTCCCTGGGCCTTTTCCTGATGCTTAGGGGATTTCTCACCGCTCCCGCACGAGGCCAACCCGCATGGTTCGGAATGACAGTCTTGTCTTCAGGGGCTATTCCTGCTACAGAGGCATATAAGTTTATCAAGGAACAAAACGTACAATCGGTTGTTTTTGGAGCATCGTCAAAAAGCCACATTGAAGAAACCGTTAACCTGATAAAGTTTTAGCGGTTATTCCTTTCATTAATAAAAATATGATAATGAAAGACGATATTGAAATTGTCTCCGCATTAATAGCAATAGTTATTGCATTATTCTCGTTTGTTCAATTTGTTTTTAAGCCTTATTTTAGACGAAAAAACGAATTTGTAAGAATCAATTTGATAGTCAACGATAATTTCAAACTTTGGAAAGAATTAAATAATAATTTTCGCGGAGGTGCAATAATTAAAAATGATGATTTCAATATCGTAAATAAATACAGAAAGAAATATACAACAAAGAGTGATGATATCAAGGCTTTCCTGTTATTAAATGCAATACAAAATGGAGTTAGTGGCTTATGGGGTAA
>VAPK010234859.1_pt1 | contig 19999 bp, 17 predicted proteins | sample 3395031 | NCBI WGS metagenome assembly VAPK01 (sample SAMN08290443, study PRJNA428436) | hydrothermal vent metagenome | isolation source: Deep-sea hydrothermal vent chimney 1 | place: Pacific Ocean: Juan De Fuca Ridge
ACCTTCAGATCTGTCTGAACGGCCGCGAATGTTGACGCCGGGGGTTGGAGCGAGAGGGAATAGATTTTCTGGCCCATGGCAACAAGTTTCTCCATATCGCCTATTACCAGAAGGCCCGGCAACTGCTTGATGCACAACTCAATACCCGTTTCACCGGCCTGCTTGACGGTTTTGCCCAAAGGATATTTCCCGGGATGAAGTTTTTTTTTGAGCAGACCATATTAAAGGGGACATGAGAGCAGGCCGGAGGTTTCAGTTAACCTCCGGCCTGTTTTGCTCTGGAGCTGCCGCCCGGAGATGGAGTGCGGCTGAACAGTTACAGCCTGGGGTTATGGCGGTTTACGATTGTTTCTTGTTCAAGGCTTTGATCCAGCCGAGACGGATATGGTACTGTTGATCGCAGTCGATCCAGTCCCGGCAGGAGTCATGCTCGCTGACCATCGGTTGCTCGGTCTCTTTGTCGCCGGTTTTCTTGATCAGGGCCCGGCAATGTCCGGTGAGAGCATCTTTTACCTTATAAAATTTACAGTTTATGCAGTTTGCCTTCATGGTTCTCCCTTTTGAAAATAGATAATCTCATAAAAAGCCTGAATTTATACTGCAACGTCATTCCCGCGTAGGCGGGAATCCTTCATATCAACTAATTATGGATCCCCGCCTACGCGAGGATGACGAATAAAATGACTTTTTACGAGGCCATCAAAATATACAGTTACCAATTTTTTTTGTTTTAGTGGCTCTTAACAAAATTTAGCTGGTTTTCCAAGGCTGACATAATGCCCGCCCGCAACCCAAGTTATGCGAATCGTATTCATGTAGGGTGCATTCCATGCACCACAAACTGGTACGTAAAACGCACCCTGCGCCTTAACGGTCAACCATATTTCTAAATACTCTGGATCTCCGCCTGCGCGGGGATGACGGATTGTACATTTTTATCATATACCCCGGAAGCTGACGGGGTGTACTTTTTTTCCCTGAAAAGAAGTTCAATTCAAGGTCGATACTGAACTGGCTGAAATTCTGTCAATTTTGCAAAAGTACCATATGTTGTCTTTTTTGTTCTTGATGTGTACCATATGTTGTGATATAAATTTATAACTGTTCAGTCGCACTCCATCTTTGGGCGATCAGGCCGCCTCACATAGCTATACTGTAGATTCGTTGGCCTGCTTGCCCGAATATGGAGAACATCTGAACAGTTCCGGCCAGTTTTGCGCTTGTCCCTGAATAGTTATTAAAATTTGCATGGTCAGTTGGGAGAATTCGCTGCAGTGCGTGGATTCGATTCGGCCGCGCCAGGGCTTTAAAGAGTTTGTTGACAGCCCCCAAGGAAAGGAGAGAAAATATGACCGTGGATATGCTCAGGCCGAAGTTGACCCCAGCCGCTGAAACCGTTCTGCAGCGCCGTTATTATTTGAAAGATGAAAAGGGGCTGCTTCTGGAGAATTGGGAGACTCTCTGCCGCCGGGTGGCGGACGCCGTGGCTGACGTGGACCGCGAAAGCGAGATCTACGAGGTCCTGAGAGAGAGTTTTTTCAGCATGATCTACCAGCTCGATTTCCTGCCTAACTCACCCTGCCTGATGAATGCGGGTACGGATCTGGGCCAGCTCTCCGCCTGTTTCGTCCTGCCGGTAGAGGATTCCATGGACGGCATTTTCACCTCCATTCGTTATGGCGCTCTAGTCCACAAGACCGGCGGCGGTACCGGCTATTCCTTTTCCCGGCTGCGGCCCAAGAACTCGGCCGTGCAATCCACCCAGGGCGTGGCCTCAGGTCCCCTCAGCTTTGCCGTTGTCTTTGATGCCGCCACCGAGACCATCAAGCAGGGGGGGAAGCGCCGGGGCGCCAATATGGGCGTTCTTCGAGTCAATCATCCCGATATCCTGGAGTTTATCGCGGCCAAGGAAGATCAGACCCGTTTTACCAACTTCAACTTCAGCGTGGCCATCACTGACCGGTTCATGGACGCGGTCAAAACCGGGCAGGATTATGAACTGATTGATCCCTCGAACGGCAAGGTCGTGGACACGCTCAGCGCTCGCATGGTTTTTGACAAGATCGTTGACTCTGCCTGGCATAACGGCGAACCAGGGGTCCTCTTCATCGATGCCGCGAACCGGGCCAACAGCACGCCGCAGCTTGGTGAGTTCGAGGCCACCAATCCCTGCGGGGAGCAGTGGCTGCTCCCCTACGAGAGCTGCAACCTGGGCTCGATCAATCTGGGCCGCTATGTGGCGGACGGGGAGATTGACCGGTCCCGCCTTGCCTGGACCGTGCATCTTTCCGTTCGTTTTCTTGATAACGTGATTGACTGCAATCGTTTTCCCTTTCCAGAGATTGCCGAGATGACCCATAAAACGCGTAAAGTGGGTCTTGGCATTATGGGGCTGCATGATATGCTGATTCAGCTGGAACTGCCCTATGGTAGCAACGAGGGGCGGGAATGCGCGGCCGGGGTCATGCAGTTTATTCATGACGAGGCGGAGAAGTCCTCCATCGAACTGTCGGAGCTGAAGGGGACTTTTCCCGCCTATGATCTGGAGTATAATCATTATCCCCCCCGGCGTAATGCCGCGCTGACCTCCATCCAGCCCACGGGTACGGTGTCGATGATTGCCGACTGCGCCTCCGGCTGTGAGCCTTATTTCTCCATTGTCATGATGAAGCACGTCATGGATGGAGACAAGCTTCTGATGGTCAATAAGCATTTTGAGGAGGTGGCCCGTTACGAGGGATTTTATTCCGAAGAACTGATGGAGAAGGTCGCGGCAAGCGGGACGGTCATCGGCCATGATGAAATCCCGGTGAAGTGGCAGGAAATTTTCCGTACGGCCCAGGACATTTTACCGGAAAATCACATCAGGATGCAGGGCGTCCTGCAGGGAAGCGGTGTTGACAGCTCAATCAGCAAAACCATCAACTTGCCTTCCACCGCCACCCGGGATGATGTCCGGCTGGTCTATAATCTCGGCTTTGAACTGGGCTGCAAGGGGCTGACCGTATACCGGGACGGTTCCCGTGATTACCAGGTCCTCAATGCCGGCCGGGATAAGGATAATGCCAAGACGGCCATGGTGGGCAGCCAGGGACTTATCCGCAAGAAAAAATTGCCCGACGTGCTCAGTGCCAAGCGGTACCGTCTCAAGGATGCCCACCAGAACACCATTTATCTTATTGTCTGCTTCGACGATGACGAGTGTCCGATGGAGGTTTTTGCCAAGTTTCCCTTTGACAACCGGGTCGATCTGAAGGATAAGTCCACCATGTGGACCACCACCTGCCGGTTGGTCTCCCTGGCGCTTCGTTATCAGATTCCCATGGATGAGGTCATCAAGCAGCTGGATCGCTCAAGCGGCCATATGCTTGATCTGCCCGCCCAGCTCGGCAAGCTGCTGAAGTCGTTTATGGCCGGTACCCAGCAGGGGTTTTCCTCACAATGTCCGGAGTGTCCGGGCAAGCTTGTTTTCGAAGAGGGATGCGAAACCTGCCATGATTGTGGTTACAGTAAGTGTTCGTAATTTCCAGTGGTAAGCCCCCGGTCCGTTTGTCTGTGGGTTATTATGGACGGAAAGGAGAGAGAAGATGGCTAAAATAGGCCGCAATGAGCCGTGCCCTTGTGGCAGCGGCAGAAAATATAAGCAGTGTTGTCTGCAACGGCACAGGGAGAATCAGGCTGCTTCTCCCCTGCAGCGGCTGAAAATTTCTTTACTCTCGGAAATCGGCAAGATTCAGGATGCGGCACGTCACCAGATGGAAACGGTGCAGGAGCTTGGGGTCTTTATCCTTTTTGCCGACCAGGAGGGTGATGCCTGGCTCCTGGAGATTACCGAAAGTGATGCCGTTCAGCTTGCCAGCGCCGGTCAGCCGCTTGATGTCCCGGTTAATGAAACCCCTGACACCATTGAGATCAACTGGAGTCACACCTTTACCCTTGGCGACCGGAATCTCCTGGTGAACTCATATGCGGACGGGCGGGAAACCTGTCTTGAGCAGGCGCCGGCCCGGCAGATTAACGCTGTGATCCTACGGATTCGCGAGAAATATTCCCAGGACCAGTTAAACCGGGTGCATCTCGAAAGGCCGGAAGCCGCGGCCTGAAGCGTGATAATTTTTCGTTTCGCCCGGGGCCGTTTTGTCCCCGTAGCGCTGGTTATGGGGCTTATTTTTTTTCTGTCCAATCAAAGTGGTGCAAGTCTGCCGCTGCCGGATATCCCGAACATCGATAAGTCGGCCCATTTTCTGATCTATGCTCTCCTTGCCGTTGCCGCACTTATGCCTTTCCCGCGCCTGTTCGGCGGCGAAGAGCAGGCTTCGTCGGCGTGATCGTCATCCTCCTGTTGTGCGTCCTCTATGGCATAACGGATGAGTTTTATCAATCCTTCATCCCCGGCCGCTGTGTCAGTGGCGGGGACCTCCTGGCCGACATGGTGGGCGCTTCGGCGATGGTCCTGGGTTGGTGGTACTGGCGCAGTCCGTCATTCCCGCGAAAAAAATTGCGACAGGGGTGAAGGCCCGTCCCTTTTGCTCGTGGTGAGCGTTCAAAAAAACTCTTGTCCTCTTTCTTGAATCCGTGAGCATTCGAGAACGGTGCAGATGCAAGGCGGCGACGATGTTGATTATCCTGGTGTGATATCAACTTTGGTTGCCAACACAGCAGATGTGCCGTTCCCAGGCGCCCCGCAGGGCGGCGCGGTGAACGGAAAAATGCGTTTATTCGACAACCGTGCATAAATTCTATATATCGCATGGAGTATCATTTTAAGCCGTCACGGATACAAGGTTAAACATTGGCGGCTTATGCCTGCTCATGATAATTTTTTTTACTGGATACCCGGTTTATGTTATTATCATTACAATTTTGCCAAAAAAATTACGGCGCCAATTGAAAAACTCAAGCAATTTAAGATGAATAACAGTTCGCCGGGGACAATTAACATCGGTTATTACATCGTATTTGACTAATCTTAAAAGAAGAGTCCAATGGCAACGATCATCACCGTAGCTAGTCAGAAAGGCGGGGTAGGGAAGACCACGACAGCCCTTAATCTTGGTTACAGTCTGAGCCGAAAGGGAAAGAAAATACTCATTGTCGATGGCGACCCCCAGGGGGGATTGACGGCTGCCTGTAATTTGAAGAAAAAAACCGCCAAGGGCTTACTTCATATTCTGGATGGCACTGTACAGGCAGACGCGGTTCAGCCCCTCTATCATGGTACGTTGGCGGCCCTGGGCTCCGGGGTCATAAATGCGGAAGACATCGCCCTGTACGAATCCGCAGCTGCCGGGGAACAACTGGCTACCGTCCTGCGTGACCTGGCAGCCGGTTACGATTATTTGCTTATCGATGCCCCGGTCGGGGTCGGCGTTATCGTCAAGGCGCTCCTCTCGGCCAGTGATCTGTACCTGATTGTAATCAACTGCAAAGCCGGCACCATGAAGACCCTGCCGCGCCTGATGAAAACGGGTGAATGGGTGAAAAAAAACGTCAACCCCAACCTGGAATTCCTTGGCGTTCTGGTCAATATGTACGACGCCGGCAACCCTTCGGAAGAAAAGATCTACACCTACTTCAAATCAAGCTTATCACGGAAGTTCTTTTTCGATTCGGTGATTCCCCTTGATAACCAGCTCGAAACCGCAAGTTTTCGTTCAGTTCCGGTTGCCATGGTAAAGGAAGGCGCGGAGGTTGCCGCTGCTTTCGACCGGTTCGCCGATGAACTGCTGAGCAGGACCAACGATACTGCGGAAACAAGTGAAACGGTGGATAGTTCTGCCGGCAGCGATGGAGAAAAATTCGAAGACGATCTTTACACCAACCTGCTCAAGGAATTGTGCGAAAAAAGTGATTATTACGGTGCCGTCCTCGCGGACGAGATGGGCTTTCCACTTGCAGACTACAACTGCCCCATCAACACCGACGCCCTGGCCGCCTTTACCTCGGTTCTGGGCGATTCCCTGGAGAAGGCGGAAAGCATCCTGGAGCAGGAGGATCCAAACAACCTTACCCTGGAAATAAATGAGTCCGACAAGGTCGCTCTGCGCCGCTTTAATGCATTGAACAGTACCTACTTTCTGCTTGCCGTCTGCCCGCAGGCGGCGGTATTCCCGGGGCTTGTCGAACTCACAATTTCAGAGATAATCGCCAAGCTGACGGAATAAATATCACCCTGAATCCGTGAGCGTCCGAGAACGGTGCAGATGCAAGGCGGCAACGAGGTTGATTATCCTGGTGTGATATCAACGAGTTGCCAATGCCGCAGATGCGCCGTTATCGGGCGCCCCGCAGGGCGGCGCGGTGAAGTCCAGGAAATGTATTTTTCTGCAATAATGCAATAAATTCCGCATGCTGCATGATATATCACCTCAAGCCGTCACGGATTCAGGATCACGTCAATGCCCGGTTCTCGGCTTACTCTACTATTTTAAGGAAATAGCAGCACATGTGGTTATCAAGGACTTTGTCAACAACGTCTTTGCCGACCCCTGATTCGTCAATCCATTTATCGGCAAAACCTTTTTTGCCGGCCCCGGATTTGCAGCCAAGCTGATAGATTTTGATCTTTTTGCCGCCAATGGTAATTTTGTCCGCAACCGCACTGCGCATCGGTTGATGAACCGAGCAGAAGGGACTGACACCGGCCCCTTCGCCGACCCGATACATATCGGTCACCCGGCTGGGCTTGTTGAATTCCGCCGTAAAATCAGCATAGCCTTCCGGCATTTTTTCAAAAACCCTTGTATAATTCTTGATCGACGGGCCAAAAGGGCAGCTTGCCAAACCGAAAACATACTCCCCCTCGTGGCTTGACTTCCCTTCAATCATTGCAATGGGATTCGTTGTGTTCTCTATTGCCGCCAGATAGTCGTCAAACGTATCATAACTGACTTCCTTGATCTTGCCGGCGGTGTTCAACGCATTCCTGATCAGTGTTCCCTTGGCATTGGCAGCGCCGCTCATGGTTATCATTACCTTGATCATGTCCAGGAAACTGACATGCGCTATATCAAGTATTTTTCCCTCTTCCATTCCGCCCTCCCGGCTTTTCGTTTATATTCCAGCTTTCTGTTCAATATCTCTTGCGTGCTTCTTGATCTTTAATCTGATCATGCCCAGATTGGCATCCTTGTCGGCAATGATGACCAGGAAAGCCTCGGAGCCAACAGGAGAAAACATTACCGGGCCATTGTCATACTCGACCATGGTCATCGACATTCCTCCTTTTTGCAGCTGTTTGCCCATTGCCTCCGATGCACCGAAACCGCTCGAAGCAATGGCACCAATCATCTCGGCATCAATACCTGATAATGCGACACTGTGCAGCAAAAAGCCGTCACGTCCGACCAGGCAGGCTGTGTTTACACCGGGAATGTTCGTGAATTCAGTCAACAGTTCTTTCAATTCATCCATGTCTTCCTCCTTTTCTCCATTATTCGTTTCAGCAGGATACACATCATCGGTTACCGGTTCAAGTTCAGGTTCGTAGATTGCGGCCGGTGGACCTTCTTCGTCAAGCATTTCCGAGGCCGGTTGTCGGTCCGGATCAAATTCTTTCAGGTCGTCGGCGTCTTCATTCATTTCGTCGTTCAGCAATGTTCCCTTCAGCAAAAGAACGTCAACCGGAGTGCTGATTGTCGACTCCGGAAACTTATCCATGTAGAAAGTCTCCATCGTCCCCCCTTTGAAGCTCATCAGCTTGTAGAACGCCTCTTCGCCGACGAGGTCGTCACAGGTTGCATGGACAATAGCACCCTCGGAAAAATAAATAACACCTTCCCGTCCGTCATCGTTGATCCGTAGGACGGTTGAAGCCTGTGAGAGATGGTGAATCTGGACAATATCCGTCAACTGGATTCCCGTCATCTTTCCTTCAAAATGAGGATCCATCTTGAGAGCACTGTGGACGGAATCTCTCATCTCCTTGATGTCGAAAGGCTTCTCAATAAAGCGAAGACCACCTTTTTCCATAACTTCCGCTTTGCTTTCGCTGGATGGGAATGCGGTCATGACAATAACTTCAATATCGGGGTAGGTATTCCTGACCGCAATCAGCAAGTCTATACCGCTGATACCCGGCATCCTGATATCCGTCACGATCAGGTCAATTTTTGTCTTTTCCAGGATTGTAAGTGCTTCTTCTCCGGATGAGGCTGTAAAAATAATAACTTGAAGGCTTTCATTGGGAAGATTTTTCTGAAGGGACCATATCATATCCTCCTCATCGTCAACAATCAGCACTCTTTTCTTTTTGTCCTTTTTAGTCATATTTCATTGTCCCTCCAATGTGACGATTACCGGTCCCGGATTATTGATACCATCCGCTGCAATTAACTGATTATTAAGCAAAATGGATGCCAATTGTCGCCATGATGGCAATGATGCAATATAACAATGGTGAAACAGCTAGATACAAATACAGGCGGATGGGGCAGGGAAAAAAGATATAAACGAATAATTGGTCAATTATTGATCAGTTGGTCGGAACCTGACCGTTTATGATGGGGATAATGTCTATTTCAGGAAATTTTATCGCGAAGAGTGGTGCGGGAAATCCCGAGGATTTTTGCCGCCCGGGTTTTGTTCCGGCCGGTGGCGGCCAGAACCTTGCATATATACTTATGCTCCATTTCGGCAAGGGTATGTAATTCCCCCGCTGCCGGCTCCGTACCTGCCGTCGGATCGTCACCTGCCGGACAGCCGGAGATTGAGAGCCAGCGGCTGTTTGAGAAAAGCACCGCCCGCTCGATCAGGTTTTTCAGCTCACGGACATTGCCGGGCCATTGACACTGCAGGAAAGCCTGCTCGGTTTCCGGGGACAATCCTTTGATATTTTTTCGCAACTCCATTTTGTATTTGTGGAGAAAATGATTGGCCAGCAACAGGACATCCCGGCCACGCTTCCTTAATGGGGGGGTGGCGATAGGGATTACATTTAACCTGTAGTAAAGATCCTCGCGAAATTTCCCTTCTCTTACCTGCTGTTGAATGTTGAGATTAGAGGCCGCAATAATTCGAACATCAACGGAAATGTCTTTCAGGCCTCCCACTCTTCTGAAAACGGACTCAGCAATTATTCTCAGTAAAATCGGCTGGAGAGAAAAGGGCAGGTTGGTAATTTCATCAAGAAAAAGCGTGCCGCCATCTGCTATTTCAACCAGCCCCCTGGTAGTGGCATGCGCATCCGTGAAGGCCCCTTTATCATGACCAAACAGTTCCGATTCAATGACCTGGGTAGACAGGGTCCCACAGTCGACTTTGACGAACATCCCCGGCCGGCCCGGGGTATGCTCGTGAATGGCCCTGGCAACCAGCTCCTTGCCTGTTCCGGTCTCACCGATAATCAGCACCGGGGCCGTGACCGAGCCGGCGGTGCGAATTATCTGGCGCAGCTCCTCCACGGGCCGGCTTTCGCCGATGATATCGGCCATGCCGATCTGCCGGCCGGCAAGTGAGCTTAACTGGGCGGTCTTCCTGCCCTGCATGATCCTGCCAAGCGAATGTTTGAACTCGATTAGTTCAAACGGTTTTATTATATAGTCAATGGCACCGGCCTTCAGTGACCTTACAGCCGAATCCGCATCATTTCTGCCGGTCAGCATGACTATCTCCGCATCAGGGGCAACATCCCTGATATCACTTATCAGGTCGATACCGTCAACATCGGGCAAACCGATGTCGAGATACACCAGGGCGACAATCTGTTTGCCGAGAATATCAACCGCCTCGGCACCGGAACTTGCGTCAAGAACTTGATACCCTTCCTTGCGGACAATGCCGGACAGAGAAAATCTCAGGTCCCGGTCATCTTCGATGATCAATACCTTGCTCATCCGCTGCCACTCTCAAATATCATCATAAAGGTAACTCCTTGTTTCTGTGAGGTGTCGGCCATGATAAACGCGTTGTTTTCCCGGAGAACCCTGTACACTATAGCGAGTCCCAGACCTGAACCGTGATGCTTTGTGGTGAAAAACGGCTCAAATGCCTTGGCGGCAACTTCAGGTGGCATGCCTTGACCGTTGTCCTTGAAATAAACTGCAACATAATCGATATTTTTCTTCAGGTCCGGGAAAAAATCCGTATATTTTTTTTTCATCTTCCGGTCAGCCAACTGCGCTTTTATTTCAATCTTTCCATTTTTCTTCATTGCATCGATTGCATTAAGCATAAGGTTTAAAAAAACCTGCTGCATCTGGTCGGGATCAACATAAATATCAGGCAGGTCGGCAGCATAGTTCTCCTCTAATATGATTCGTTTACTATTCAGTTTGACCTTGAGCAACTGCCTTGTTTCGTTGACGATATAGCCCATCGAAACTTTTTCCTTCTTGGCCTTTCCCGGCTTCGCATAGGTAAAAAATTGCGTCAATAGATCATTCAGACGATCAACCTGCTTTATGATTCTGGTTATATATTCCTTGTTTTCGTCATTATCGTCACAATTTTCCTCAATTGCCTGCGACATGGTCTTGATGCCCGCCAGGGGATTTCTCACTTCGTGGGCAACGGCAGAGGCAATCTCGGCGACCGTACTGATCCGGTTCATTTTTTCCATTTCCTGCCGGATTCGTAACGTCTCCGTAATATCCTTGAACTGGAGAATGATACCAATCTGCAGGTCGGAAGAGTCTTCCCAGGGGGCGACCATATACTGCAGGGTTCTTTCCTCGCCTTTTTGGTTACACTGGCTGACTTCAGCCGTTTTTCCGGTTGGAATTTTCCTGATTTTGCACATGAGCTTTACTGCGGAGATGTCGGTAAACCCGTCAATGTTACTTGAATCGGCAGTATCTGCATTGATGAACTGACTCAAGATCAATCTCCCGCTCGGGTTGAGCGACACTATTTTTCCATCAAGGTCAAAAACCATGAGCCCGGTATTGAGACTCTGAATAATGGCCTCGGTTAATTTCTTCTCATCAAAGATCCTGGTGATCATCGCCTCCTGTTTTTTTATGAGGAGAGACCGTTGGATTCCGATTTTTTTTCGTTCGATAACCCCGGCCAGGATATTGCTGATGGCCCAGAGCATGTTCTTTTCATCTGTAGTTTGAACATGGCCTTCCCGCAGGTACAGTGACAACACGCCGAGCATATTTTCACCGGAACAAATGGGGGCACAATAATGACCATGGGGTTTCATTTTATTCAGCCTGATATCGTGTTGGTCATCTACAAATTCAGAAAACTGAATTTCACCAGTCAGGGCGGCATGGCCGCAGTGACAGGTGCCAAACGGTATCCTGCCGCAGGCTTGTACATGTTTTTTGTCAAAACCTTTGTGAGCCCGGAGGACAAGATAATCGGCATCGTCATCCAGCAGAAACACTGCGCCTTTGTCTATTAATCCAGGGGTGTTGAGCAATAAAACATATTCCAATGCATGGAGCAGGATTTCGTCCAGTGAAAGATCTTCAAGGGCTATTCTAAGGATGGAGTTGATTGTTTTCTGATTCCTGCTTGCCTGCTCGAGTACCCGCACACGCTGCTTTTTTTCGCTGAGATCCCTGACGGTAATGATGAAGGAACATACACTCCGTTTGTTGACAGGACAGATGATAAGTTCGACCGGAAATTCATAGCCGTCGTGATGGAGAACATTTTGCTCGGTTCTCTTGACCGATAACCCTTTTTTCCCCCCCGTATCAAATTTGTGCAAAGAATCTTTGTGCTGCTTTCTGGCATTATTCGGCAAAACTAAGTCGGAAAACTTTTTTCCTTTTATATCATCCAGGGGCCAACCGAAGATATCCTCTGCCGCTTTGTTGCAATTGGTAATGATATCAACATTATCAATCATAAAAACAGCTGCGGATGTGCCTTCTTTGATTTTTTGCTTTTCTGCCATTTATTCCCTTCCCGCCAGATAGGTTAATCCCGAACAAAAACCACTCGTGCCCATCCGGGAACGGTCTCCTGGCCCGATGTTCCGAAATCTCGCAAGCTCGCTTATCTTATCTTATCTTACCTTATCTTATCTTATTTTACCTTATCTTGCTTGATTTCGAACGAAAATCCTCGTTTTTGGACGGAAATTAGCTAAAAGAGGGATAAGTCTTACCTTGGCTCTTTAGCCGTTGTGTGTTAACTGAAAACTATGTGTGACATAAAGGGGGATAAACTGTATCGCTATGGCCAAAAATGTCTCGCCGGTAATTTTAATAAGTACAGGATCCTCCGAATTACGTAATGCCCCTAATTATGCAGTCACCACCGCCGTGAATCGGGGGAAAAAGGAGGTCATGCCTATATGAGTACCAAAAGCGTCTTGGCAGAATTGCACATTCCTCTTGAGCGCGACCTTTTTCTGCGGACCCTCATCCGCGAGCTGGCCGGGATCCTGGAAGATGTCGTCGGCTTTGACGATGCGGCCGGTTATATCAGCCTGGTGGGGCAAAAGATCGGGGAATGGATCAACAATCTCTATACCGGGGAACTGGCGGTAGGCGCCCTGTCGGCAACCCAGGTGATTGATGTGCTGCTCGACCTGAAGTCCCGTATTCAGGGTGATTTTTTTGTTATCGAACAGGATGAGAACAAAATTATCCTGGGCAACACCACCTGTCCGTTTACCGACAAAGTCGTAGGTCGACCTTCAATATGTATGATGACCTCCAATATTTTTGGCGTGATCATCGCCGAAAATCTTGGGTATGCCAAGGTTATTTTACAGGAGACCATTGCTCAGGGACACAAGGGCTGCCGGGTGAAGGTATATCTGAAACCTTCACCGGAAGCGGATACAGATGACGGGAGGGAGTATTTTGGTACGGCACGCGGCTCTCATTGAACATTTTCATGTCTTTACCGACTCCTGGCCCGCCGCCCATCTGCTGGTCACCGAAGAGGGGGAGATCGTTGCGGCCAATATCGCGGCCCAGAAGTTATCGGGGCAGGAGGCCACCTGCGTTGGGAAAAAACTTTCGGATTTCGTCAACGACCAACCTGATGATCTGTTGCAATACCTGCATGTCTGCGCGCGCAACAAGCGGCCGATGCCCGGCGCCATCTCCTGGCGGCAATCCGGCAACGGCCCACATGATTACCGCTGCCAGGGCTTTGTCATCGAGCCGCATCCGTCCGACTCGTCGGCCTTGGTCATCATCCACTGTGAAACAAAAGATAAGGCCGGCAATAAATTCATCGCCCTGAACCGCAAGATGGAAGAACTGCAGGCCGCCTATCACAAACTTGCATCCCGTACCGAGACCTTGAAGAGCGAGATCGCCAAGCGGACGCGGATGGAAAAGGAACAGCACGCCTTGGAAAAACAGATGCACCATGTGCAGAAGCTGGAAAGCCTGGGCATCATGGCCGGAGGCATTGCCCATGATTTCAATAATATGCTGATGGCCGTCCTGGGCAATGCCGACCTGGCGCTTGCAGACCTCGAACCTTGGTCGCCGGTCAGGCCCTTTATCGAGGAAATAGAAAAGGTTTCCCGCCGCGCCGCTGATCTTTGCCGGCAAATGCTTGCATATTCCGGCAGGGGGCAATTTGTGGTCAAGACCGTCAACCTGTCCGACCTGCTCCTGGATATGGCCGGCATGCTGGAAATTTCTGTTTCAAAAAAGGCGATGCTGAAGTTCAACTGCCCGGAAAATTTGCCGCCGGTTGACTCCGATCCCTCTCAACTCCGCCAGATTATCATGAACCTGGTCATCAATGCCTCGGAGGCTATCGGCAACAGAAGCGGCGTCATTACCGTGTCCACCGGCGCGGTGGAGTGCGATCGGGCCTACCTGGCGGCGACATTCCTTGATGAAAACCTGGCAGAGGGTCTTTACACCTATCTGGAAGTGGCGGACACCGGTCACGGCATGGACGAGGAAACGAAGGCCAAGCTCTTTGATCCTTTTTTTACCACCAAGTTTACCGGCCGGGGGCTGGGGATGTCCGCGGTCCTGGGGATTATGAGGGGCCATAAAGGCGGCATCAAGGTATACAGTGAACCGGGCCGGGGAACCACCATCAAATTGTTGTTCCCGTCCGTGCCGGACGTCTTGCCGGAAGACATGTCTGCCGGACCGGCCGGCTATGGAAAGTGGCAGGGCAAGGGCACCGTTTTGCTGGTGGATGACGATGAAACGGTCCGGGCCGTCGGCAGGCAGATGCTGGAAAGGCTGGGTTTTAATGTCCTCACGGCAGACGACGGAAGTCAGGGAGTGGCGGCGTACCGTGAACATACCGCCGAAATCGACCTGGTTCTCCTCGATCTCACCATGCCGCACATGGATGGCGAAGAGACCTTCAGAGAGATGCGGCGCATCTCTTCCGGGGTGCGGGTCGTTCTGTCAAGCGGCTACAATGAACAGGATGTGACACAACGTTTTGCCGGTAAAGGGCTGGCCGGCTTTATCCAGAAGCCCTACACCCTGGAGCCGCTACGGGACGCAATACAGAAAGCATTTGCAAAAACGTTCGGTTCGACAGACTGAGTGTAACTGGTCACAGGGTGTGGCACTCTACGCTATGTCCACCCAACCTGTAAGCCGGTGACGGCTTCCGACTGAGTGATTGCGCCAGGTCTCCGCCGCCGATGACATTTCCGGAGACCTAAGGTAAGTTGCAAACTTCCACGACGGATTGTGCAATGCATCGAGCTGGTGGCAGTTGTTCGCTTGTCATTGAAATAGTTACTATTATTTAATAAGCTAGGTCATTACGGTGAAGAGTATTCCCTTAGATGAAAGAATTATTTTCGCCCTGGATTTTGCCGATCCCCGTGAAGCGGCGCAATGGGTCAGAAAACTGGACAGCCAGGTCAAATTTTTCAAGGTTGGTCTGCAACTTTTTCTGGCCGGTGGCTGGCCGGTTGTCGAGGATATTGTCGACCGCGGCAACAAGGTGATGGTGGATCTGAAATTTTTTGATATTCCGGAAACCGTTCACCTGGCGGTCCGGCAGTTGAAAGACCGGGGCGTTACCTTTATGACCATCCACGGCAATGAGCCGATCATCAGGGCGGCGGTGGCGGAAAAAAACAAGATGAAGGTGCTGGCGGTCACCGTGCTGACCAGTTTTGATGAATCGGATATGGTGGAAATGGGGTTTACCGGCTCGGTACGGGACCTGGTCCTGATCCGTTCCCGCAAGGCCCTGAAATTTGGCTGTGACGGCGTTGTTTCCTCTGCCCTGGAAGCCGGGCCGTTGCGTGATGAACTGGGGCCGAATTTTCTGGTTGTGACTCCGGGTATCCGGCCGGGCCTGAACCGGGACGTTGAAAAGGATGATCAGAAACGGGTCGCCACGGCGCGTGGCGCCATAATCAGCGGCGCCGATCATGTGGTGATCGGCCGTCCCATCAGCACTTCCGCCGATCCGCTCTATACGGTCAGAATTATCCAGGAAGAGATTGCGACGGGTCTGGACGCGTTGTGATCGAATGACGATGGAGGTGAATCTGATGGACGATTGGCTCGAAGTGCCTGGGGCCGGCAATCTGGCAAGAGGATCCATGAAAGAAGTCTCGGCCGGCGGCCGAGAGATTCTCCTGGTCAGGTCCGGTGAAACCTACTATGCCGTTGACAACCGTTGCTCCCACATGGGAGGGAAGCTCTCCGGGGGTGATCTTGATGGTACAGTGGTCACCTGCCCCCTGCACGGCTCCCGGTTTGATGTTGCCGACGGCACCGTAGTTCGCTGGTTAAAGGGAACAGGGCTGCTGGCAACCATCGGCGGCATGATCAAGTCGCCGCGGCCGATTCGTACCTACCCGCTTAAAATGGAAGGCGACCGGCTCTTGATCCAGGTCGGCATGTAGCTGAATCCGTGACGGCTTGAGGTGATATTTCAGGCAATATGTGGGATTTATTGTATTATCGCCGAATAAACGTATTCCCTGGTCTTCAGCGCGCCGCCCTGCGGTTCGTAAGGTAACGGCGCATCTGCACCCTTCTCGAACGTTCGCGGATTCAGGATGTAAATCCCCATCACCTCTCGTCCGCACCTGTCAAGTATTCGGCTCCCTCTTGCACTTTTTCCCCCTTCCTGTTATACATCGGGCAAGTCGTGTTACTTTTCTATATTTCGTGGCATAAATAACGGCCGGCAAGGGGATCGGCATGGACCAAACTGAAGCGTTGCGATCCATCCATTATGACCTGTTGGAATATATCCAAAGGAAGGTAAGTGTGGATTTTGACTATGAGAGACAGAGGCCGGTTTCTTTCACTGTCGGCGGGAAAAAGCATGTGGTTGGCGAGGTCGTCGGCCGTTTCAGGACGCGCCGGGAATATCCTGTCAATGCCTTCCTGGTGCGCGAAAACAGCGACGATGTCTTCTTCCTTTACTTTAATTATTCCGGATTCGACCCGCATGGGTCTATTGCTACCGGTAACTGGGTTTTGAGCTTTCGGATTTTAAATGACAACGAGTTGATGGCCTTTTATCGAGAGGATCGAAAAATGCTTATAAATATGACGCTCAAGCGGGTTGTCGATTTTCACGGTCACCTGTGCCCGGACCTGGCCATCGGCGGCAAGGTCTGCGAGTATGTCCAAAAATTGTTTTCGACAAGCAGCGAATCTGACGGCGGGATCTTGATCATCGCGGAAAACCGCACCTCGGCCCTGGATGCCATCCAGGTCCTGCTCGGGGTCAGTGTCGGCAACCAACGTTTGCAGATCATGGATTTCGGCAAACACAACTACATGGTTTTTTTCAGGAATATCGGGGAAGGCTGCAAATTGTCGTTGCAGCGGCAATGGTATGGCGATGAGGATGAGTACAACCGGATCGAGAGCAGAATCCTGAACAATGAGGCAACATTCGATGAGATTACGCAATTCCAGAGTTTTTTGGACGGTCGGGTGAAACACCTGCTCGGCCTACCTCCGGAAGGGCTCTTCAAGGTGGAACCTTATTACGAAAAACCAGCTCTCTACCATACCGAGAGCGCGAGCGTCTACCTGACATGTACCTGCTGCGGTGAGCAGGTTCTGAAAAGCCATGTAATTGACTATCAGGGCCGAGTCTGTTGTATCCCCTGTTTTCAACGGATGAACACCGGCGATGCCGACCACCGCCCGCAATAAAGCGGTTTCATGGGATTGCTTGGTTCCTGTCATAAAAAACAAGAAAATCAAGCAGGCGTAGGGTGCGTTTTACGCACCAGTTTGTGGTGCATGGAATGCACCCTACATGGATACGATTCCCAGGAATTCGCTTCTCTTTATCGAGTGTAAAAACCTGCATAAGAATCTCAAGGCCGCCTTTGAGCAGAATTTTTCCGACTATCGAGACACCATTCCGCATCTGTTCCACCACAATGCCATCGTCATGTTCGGTAATGGCGAGCAGGTAAAGATCGGCACCATCACCAGCCGCTGGGAACATTTCAAAGACTGGAAGCTAATGGAGACCCCTCGAAGGCACAATTGGAATAAACTTTTGCTGAAAGTCATACGGTAACCAATCCGAGCATATCAGAGTAATCAACCGCCGAAACAAGATGACTCCGCCTCTGGCTATGAACTGAAAGAAATTTGAGGCTATTTTGTTTCATAGACAAAAAAAATAACAGGGGAGGTGCGTTTTCTCTTGGCAATGTTAACCATATCAGTGCCTTATTCCTGAACTTCTATCATAAAAAACAGGTAAGCGTAGACTCCGAGAATTTTTTGCTGCATTTTTAAAATAATTTCAAGGTGTAGGTTGGCGTTGAGCGATTTTCCTCGCCATTGTTGATGGTCTCGTAAAAAGTCATTTTATTTTATAACGGTTTGGATTTACGCCGTAAGTTAAAAATTCTGTGGTGTTTCCAGGATCACTCCGCCGCCCTGCGGGGCGAGGAGCGTACGCGGCGCATCTGCTGCATTGGGAACTCTTTGATATCGCACCAGGATAATCAAATTCGTTCCCGCCTTGCATCTGCACCACGTACGCTCGCTCACGGATCCAGGTCATGATAAAAAAACTACATGAAATCACAGTGAAAAAATGAGTTTTTTTTGCAGGCGTTAATATTGATGATGATAACTTGCATTTACTTTGAAGTTACGTTATTATCTTTGTTAATTAGTAATGAATGGCGATTCATTGTGCATGCATCCTGGATGTTACGACATAGAACATAGAACCTGGAACATAGAACCTGGAACGTGGAACCTGGAACCTGGGATATTGGATTAACTACCTTATTATTCATATTATGGGAGAGGTGTGATGAATATCAAAGATCTGGAAAAACTGCAGGATGAGGGCACCGACAATGTGCCCTCCCGTGAGCGGCGGACATTCCTCAAGGTCGGCCTGGCGGTTACCGGCTTGTTTCTGGGAGGGACTGTTCTATCGCTGACAAGGACCAAGAATGCCCGGGGAGCTATTGGTGGGATGCAGGCGAAGGCAGTTGGTTTTCCTTACCATCCGCATTACAGCATGGTTATCCGGCAGAATCGCTGCATAGACTGTGAACGCTGCAAAGTGGCTTGCGCCAAAACCAACGATGTTCCATCGTACGGATACCGGACAACCATACTGGAAATAAAGCGCGTCATAAGTCCCAAGGAGAGCGAGCGGATTTTCATGCCCGTACTCTGTAATCAGTGCAATCTGCCGCCTTGCGTACGGGTCTGTCCGACCAAAGCATCCTACAAGGACAAGAAAAACGGTATTATTATGATCCACTACGAGAAATGCATCGGTTGCAAGACTTGTATGGCAGCCTGTCCTTATAATGCTCGTTATTACAATGAAGAAAGACGGTCCGTTGACAAATGCAACTTCTGTTATGATACCCGTCTCACGAAAGGCAAGAAGGATACGGCCTGCGTGGCGATATGCCCGGCTAAGGTCAGGATTTTTGGCGATCTCAGTGACCCCGGAAGCAGAGTGTACAAGCTGATCCATATTCCAGATAAGGTTGTCTGGGTTCTGCGGCCAGCGACAGGCACGTTGCCGAATGTATTTTATATGAATGACTAAAGCCCCGGAGAGGTGGAACCATGAAGTTTAGCAAGAATATTATCTGGACATTCGGGGTGGTTGCCTGTGTCGGCCTCCTCTTTTCAGTCGTCAGGGTAACAAACGCTGCTGACAAAAAACCATACGATGAAAATACCTATGGGCCGGAAAAATTGATTGTCTTTCAGTCCCCTGTACCCAATGTTACCTTCAGTCATAAGGTTCATACCAAGGATGCCGGTCTCGGATGTGCTGACTGTCACGACAGTATTTTTCCCATGGGAACGGGAACTGTGGACAAGAGAGCCGATTTCAATATGAAATCCTTTGCCGATGGCAAGTATTGCGGCACCTGTCATGATGGTGATACCGCCTTCAGTGTGACCGGTGCTGATAACTGCGTCTCATGTCACACTCCCCCCAAAGTCATTGTGTTCAGCAAGCCGGTCAAGGCCGTGGTTTTTGATCACGCTATGCACGTCAAAACCGGTTTAAACTGCACAAACTGCCATACCAAAGTTTTTGAGATGAAGGTCGGCTGGGCGGAAAGTCAGAAGGACTTTACCATGGCGGCGCTGTACAAGGGTAAGTACTGCGGCGCCTGCCATAACGGGCAGGAGGCCTTTAACTCTAATGCCAACTGTACGACATGTCATGTCGGTGTGATGGGTTTTGATCGCCTTGTCGGTAACGCGAATGCCAGGAAGAATAGCAGGGCGGTGCGATGAAGGCACTGGTTGTCCGGTCTTGCTGCCGTTGTTGAAAGCGGCCGAACTATTTTTTGAGCGGCTCCCCGGGTAAGCCTCTGAGTCACTCAACCAGCCAGGATCATGAGCCGGGCGGGGCGGAGAGATTTTCTCCACCCCGCCCGGTTTTTTTTTAGTGACTTGTTTTTCGCGCCCGTCAAGAAGCAAGCCGAAAAGTTGAGCTTGAACAAAAGAAAGTTCAGAATGGGCGACACAGATTTCCAGCCCGGTTCCCCGGGTTAGGGACAGGGCAAACGCATGAAATTTTCAGCCCCAGACAAGCTCTGCAAGATATTCATTATCCCAGCCTGCTATCTTTCGTTTAGCTTTGATGCCGGCCTTACGTG
>VAPK010543631.1_pt1 | contig 19955 bp, 22 predicted proteins | sample 3395031 | NCBI WGS metagenome assembly VAPK01 (sample SAMN08290443, study PRJNA428436) | hydrothermal vent metagenome | isolation source: Deep-sea hydrothermal vent chimney 1 | place: Pacific Ocean: Juan De Fuca Ridge
ATTAATTATATCCGTTTTTACGGAAATGCTTAAAACTGTTTTTAGATTCTTCTTTAATTAATTAAAATGGCTAATAAACATGAGTTAAATTTGAAATTCTGAACAAAATGAAAAATTATTTCAATTTTTATCAATAAAAACTTAAAAACACTTGTAATTGAAAAAATAATTTATAGATTTGCTGCCATATTAAAAAATAATGAACACCGTATTTTACATCTTTAACCGCTTTTACTTTTATTTTAGAAATAAAATGAGGCTTTATATGTAATTTATTAAAATATATTATAACATAATGAAGCCTCGATTTTTCGAGGCTTTTTTTTATCTGTGAATTATGAAAGTTGCTATTCAAGGCATTAGAGGTTCTTTTCATGCAATTGTTGCCAATCAATTTTTTGATAATACAATTGAATTGGTTGAATGTATGTCTTTTACCGAAATACCTGCCTTATTAAAAAACAACGAAGTAGACAGTGCTATAATGGCCATTGAAAATTCTATTGCAGGAGCAATTTTACCAAATTACGCATTAATTGATGAATACAATTTAAATATTGAAGGGGAAGTTTATTTAAATATTCACCATCATTTAATGGGTTTAAAAGGTCAAAACTTAAACGATATAAAAGAGGTTTGGTCGCATCCTATGGCCATATTGCAATGTAGAAAGTTTTTTAGAGATCATCCAAATATTAAACTAATTGAAGAAAAAGATACAGCAGAGGTAGCCCAAAGAATTAGCAAAAATAAACTAACCGGGGTTGCAGCAATTGCAAGTAAAGAAGCTGCTCAAATTTTTGATCTTGGAATAATAAGAGACGATATTCAAACCATAGAACACAATTCAACTCGATTTTTTATTCTGAAAAAAGGTAAAAATACCCCGTATCATGAAAGTAAAATGATAGGTAAAAAGAATAAGGCGTCCATTAAATTTATAACCCAGCACAATAAAGGGAGTTTGGCAGAAACATTAGATATTTTTGCAAAACATGAGATTAATTTGACAAAAATTCAGTCGATGCCAATTATTGATAAACCCTGGAGTTATGCTTTTTTTATCGATTTAATTATCGATGATTTTAAATTGTATGAAAATGCGCTTCATTTGATTAATAAAAAAGTGAAACACTTAAAAATTTTAGGTGAATACCAACAAAATACCTAGTGAAATGATACCAAATGCAGACAGACTAAACACGGTAAAAGAGTATTATTTCTCAGTAAAATTACGAGAAGTAAGATCACTTATCAATCAAGGTAAACCAATAATAAATTTAGGTATTGGTAGCCCGGATATGAACCCTCCTCAAGAAGTGATCCATGCATTAAAAAATGCAAATATTCACGGATATCAAAATTACCAAGGCATTCCAGAATTTAGACAAGCTATATCCGAGTTTTATCAAAAACATTATGGTGTTTCTTTAAACACTGAAAATGAAATATTACCATTGATGGGATCTAAAGAAGGAATATTACACATTTCTATGGCTTTTTTAAATGCCGGAGATGAAGTATTGATTCCAAACCCAGGATATCCAACTTATGCTTCTGTTACCGAATTGGTACAAGCAAACCCTGTATATTACAATTTAACCGAGGAAAATAATTGGTTTCCTGATTTTGAAGCATTGGAAAAGTTAGATCTTAAAAAAGTAAAGATCATGTGGGTAAATTATCCGCATATGCCAACGGGTAGTGCAGCTGACGAAGAGTTGTTTACAAAACTTGTTTCCTTTGCAAAAAAGCACCAAATATTGTTAGTAAATGACAATCCATATAGTTTTGTTTTAAATAAAAATCCGAAAAGTATTTTATCGGTTAAAGGAGCAAAAAATGTTGCTATTGAATTGAACTCATTGAGTAAAACTTTTAATATGGCAGGTTGGAGAGTTGGCATGGTTTTAGGAAATTCAAAATTTATTGACTCCATTTTAAAAGTTAAAAGCAATATGGATTCTGGTATGTATTATGGTATCCAACAAGGTGCCATTACTGCTTTGCATATTGCTGATAGCTGGTTCGATAAAATGAATGAAATCTATTTAAAAAGAAGAAAAATCGTTTGGGAAATTTGTGATAAATTAAATTGTAGTTATAACGAAAATAGCACTGGCATGTTTGTTTGGGCAAAAATTCCAAAAGGGAAATCTTCTAACCAAATAACAGATAACCTGTTGTACAAATATAACGTGTTTATAACTCCGGGAACTGTATTTGGAAGTATGGGCGAAGGATATATTCGTTTTTCGCTTTGTGTTATAGAAGAAAAAATTCAAGAAGTATTAAACCGATTATCTAAAGTTAATTAAAATGAAGAAAGTTGCTGTTATTGGACTAGGATTAATAGGTGGGTCATTGGCTTTAGAACTAAAGAAAAATACCTGGGCTACTATATATGGAGTTGATAAAAATCCTAAGCATTTGAGTAAGGCATTAGATCTTGGGATTATTTTTAAAAAAGAGGACCTCCATATTGTAAAAGAAGTAGATGTCGTGATTATAGCGGTTCCGGTAAACGTAATTCCCCAAATAACTACTGATGTTTTAAATTTAATTAAACCCCATACATTGGTTTTTGACGTTGGGTCTACAAAATCGGCAGTTTGTAAGGCAGTGAAAAACCACCCCAAAAGGGGAAATTTTGTTGCTATCCACCCCATTGCGGGTACAGAATATTCTGGTCCTGAAGCTGCTGTTTATGACTTGTTTAAAGATAAAATAAATATTATTTGTGAACGAAAATTGAGTAATGAAAAGATGATCGAGCGTTCGGTTCAATTGTTTGAAAATTTAAATATGCAAACTGTTTTTATGGAATCGGCAACACAACATGATAAACATATCGCCTATGTTTCACACCTTTCACATATTAGTTCATTTATGCTTGGCAAAACTGTTTTAGAAATTGAGAATGATGAAAAAAATATATTTAACATGGCTGGAAGTGGGTTTGAATCGACAGTAAGGTTAGCTAAAAGTAATCCCGAAACATGGACTCCAATTTTTTTACAAAACAAGGATAATTTATTAAAATCATTAGAAGAATACATTAAAAACTTAAATCAATTCAAAGAAATATTAACAAAAGAATCAGCTAAAGAGGTTTTCTCAATTATGCAGAATACGAATAAAATAAAAGAAGTATTAGCTGGTATCAAAAATGGAAAAAATGGAAAATAAAAATTTTATGTCTTGGTTAGACAATATGCAATTAAATCACCCTTTGGTAATTGCCGGACCATGTAGTGCAGAAACAGAAAGTCAGATGCTTGAAATTGCTCACGAATTAAAAAATACAGACGCAACAGTATTTAGAGCGGGTGTATGGAAACCGAGAACTCGTCCGGGATCCTTTGAAGGGAATGGAGCCAAGGCACTACCTTGGTTACAGAAAGTAAAAGAAGAAACTGGTTTGTTAACCGCTGTTGAAATTGCCAATGCACAACATGCAAAACTAGCCTTAGAGTTTGATATTGATATATTGTGGATTGGGGCACGTACTACTGTAAATCCTTTTGCTGTTCAAGAAATTGCAGAAGCCATTAGAGATACAGAAAAAATTGTATTGGTGAAAAATCCCATTAATCCAGATTTGGCTTTATGGATTGGTGCCATTGAAAGGTTACATAAAATGGGCGTGAAAAATTTAGGAGCAATCCACCGGGGCTTTTCTTCTTTTAGAAAATCGAGTTACAGAAATATTCCGAGCTGGCAAATTCCAATCGATCTTAAAAACAAATACCCAAGTATCCCCATGATTAATGACCCTTCTCATATATGCGGAAATAGAGAAGGTATTTTTGATGTTTCTCAAACTGCACTTGACCTTAATTTTGACGGGTTAATGATAGAAACCCATTGCCATCCGGATGAAGCTTGGAGTGATGCTAGTCAACAAATAATACCCGGAAGATTAGTCGAAATAATGGACGAGTTAAGAGTAAGAAAAGAATCTTTTGTAAAAGAAGAATCTGTATCCAAACTCAATGCATTTAGAAATGAAATCAATGTCAAAGATGATCAGTTATTAGAGACCCTTTCTGAAAGGATGCAAATTGTTGAGAACATAGGTAAAGCTAAAAAGGAAAGTAATGTAGCTGTTTTACAAAATACCCGTTGGCAAGAAATTTTACAAAAAGTAGTTGACAAAGGTGAAGAACAGGGATTATCAAAAAGATTTATTGAAAAAATATTCAAAGCTATTCATCAGGAATCTATAGCCCATCAGGAAAAAATCATAAAAGGGTAAATTATACATAAGGAAATAAGGAAAATGTAAATTGATAATTTTATATTTGTCTTGTAAAACACCAATTAATGTCTAATAAATATATATTTTGTATGAAATGGGGCACTTTATACAGTGCTGAATATGTAAATAAATTATATGAAATGGTCAAAAAAAATTTGACCTATGATTTTAAGATGGTTTGTTTTACTGATGATGATACATCAATAATTGATGAAGTCCAATGTTTTCCAATTCCTGAGGTTAATATCCCAGGGAATTTACCGGAACGAATGTGGAAAAAGTTAACCACTTTAAAAAAAGATCTCTATGGTTTAGAAGGAACTGCTTTATTTTTGGATTTAGATGTCGTTATAGTTGATAATATAGATTCATTGTTCGATGTTGATGGAGATTTTAGAATTATAAAGGATCCAGATATTAAATATTGGCGAATTACCGGAAATTCTTCGGTTTACAGATTCGAAATTGGTAAACATGGTTATGTTTTTCAAAATTTTGAAGAAAATTTTGAAGAAATTAGAAAAGAACATAGAAATGAACAAGAATATCTTACTTGGGAAATTCACAAAAAAGGCTTGCTTCAATATTGGCCTAAGGAGTGGTGCCCTAGTTTTAAATACGATTGCCATTCAAAAATTCCGTTTAATTTCTGGAAAATACCAAAAATTCCCAAAGGAGCTAAAATAATTATTTTTCACGGCGAAATCAATCCGCATAAAGCAATTAAAGGCGGTTGGGGTAAATGGTATCGTTACGTTAGACCGGCACCATGGGTAGAAAAATACTGGAAATAAGATTAAAATCATAAAACCTTATCTATTTGAACCAATAATGACTATACACGATTTAAGTTTAAAAAATTCTGTTTTAAATAATTTTATCTTAGAAATAAGAGATAAAAAAATACAGAAAGATGCCATGCGCTTTAGAAGAAACATTGAAAGAATTGGTGAAATATTATGCTATGAATTAAGCAAATCACTGGATTTTGAAAGCAAAAATGTGCAAACACCATTAGGTCAAAAAGAAGTTGATATCGTTAAAGATGATCTGGTTTTATGTTCTGTTCTAAGAGCGGGGTTACCATTACATCAAGGTGTTTTGAATTATTTTGATCAAATTGATAATGCCTTTATATCGGCGTACAGACAACCTGATTCTCATGGTGGTAGCGAAATTAAAGTTGATTATTTTGCATCTCCCTCCTTAGATAGTAAATTTCTTCTTCTTGCCGATCCGATGCTGGCAACAGGTAACTCGTTGGTTGCTGTATATGATATTTTAAAAAAAATTGGTGACTTGAAACAAATCCATATTATTGCAGTTATAGCAGCAACAGAAGGAATAGAAAATATAAAAAACTACTTTCCAAAAAACACACATTTATGGGTTGCTACTATTGATGATACATTAAATGAAAAGGGTTATATAATACCGGGTCTGGGAGATGCCGGTGATTTAGCTTTTGGTAAGAAATTATAGAAAATAAATACTGAAAAAAGTAATAAAAAATATATATATAATCATTTCTTTCAACCAATATTTTTTAATGATTTGAATAAAATTAGCAAGCAAAATACTCAAAGGAAAGAATAAAAACATCAACTCGGATCCTGTTTTTTGTGGTGATATTAATACTATAGATAGTGCTAAAAGAATATGTATCATAAGTATTGTCCAGGTAGATTTAAAATCCATTTTAGCAATTAAAGATTTTTTCGTGGTTGGGTAAACCGATATTAATGATAGAATTATTAAAAACACAAGCGGAAATAAAAGCTTTAAAAATACATATGAACTCAAACTAAAATCATAATTTATACTCCATAGTTTACTAAACTCAATTAAATTATCTCCAGATAAATAATACACAAATGTCAAAAATATAGGAGTAGTAAATCCAATTATAGGAATGAAAATATTTCTTTTCTCTCCTTTATTGAATGCCCAAATTGCTGAATAGATTAAAATAAAAAATAAAATACTCCAAAAATAAAACATGCTGGCAATACCAATCCAAAAAGCGCTATCAAATATTTTTTCTCTGACATGAATAGATGTTCTTAAACTATAAATTCTTCTAAACGAGAATAATAATATAAAATTTGCAATTAACAATTTATTATTTTCCAATATGTACGGGAAAAATCCTATTAACAAAATATAAAATAAAAGGGCATAAGAATTATTTTCGGTAAGTGCATTTTTTCTAATAATAAAATTGTAAACAAAAATCATTAAAATCGTCAAAAAAAGAAATGCTCCCTTTTTTAACAAAAACACAAACGAAAAATCGCCAGAATAAGTAGCTATACTTGAAATCATAAACACCAAAAGCATCATAATTGATAATACTACAAAATTTATTGGTTTTGTTTGATTAAAAAAATTGGCAATCATAATGATATTATATACTTTTGCTTTTTGAGTTTTTCTTAAACTTTAAAAGATTAAGCTAATGTAAAAAAACTTTACAATACCAGCTAAATTGTTTAAATTGATTTTAAAATAAATAATATGATTTCAAATAATATTTTTAGAGCTATTGGCGAATTTTGTACTGAGGTTTTATTTGCTCCATATGATGCACTTCGATCAATCGACGGGTGGTGGACTTCTAATGTGGTAAACGCAATTTTTATTAGTATTGGTATTATTCTATTATTTTATTGGCTGGGACAATTACAAAAATTTAGAAAAACTGCCAACGAATAATTCTTTTTCCTTAAGTTTTTATTATCATGGGAAGTAAAAACAAACTGAAAAGATTTCGCGAAAATGAAACATTTAAAAATGTTATTCAGCCAGATCGTTATGAAGTATTATCTGGTTTTTACTTAAAAGGGAAATGGCAAGATCATTTCAAGAATAAAAACCCTATTGTTCTTGAACTTGGATGTGGTAAAGGAGAGTATTCGGTAGCTTTAGCAAAACAGTTTCCAGATAAAAATTTTATTGGAGTTGATATCAAAGGAGCAAGATTTTGGCATGGAGCAAAAAGTTCTTTGGAAGAAGATTTAACCAACATTGCTTTTTTACGACTACAAATAGAATTAATTGATTTGTGTTTTTCAAAAAATGAAATTTCAGAAATTTGGATTACATTTCCAGACCCTCAAATAAAATTTAAAAGAACAAAACACCGCTTGATCAATCGAGAATTTTTAAAAAAGTATCAAACTATATTAATAAATGATGGTTTTGTACATTTAAAAACAGATAGTGAGTTTTTACATGGGTATTTGTTAGGCATTTTACAGGAGGGGAATCACGATATTCAATACTCAAATCATGACATTTACAACAGCAGTAGCCCACCAAAAATTGCCAAATCTATTCAAACTTTCTATGAAAAACAGTATTTGAACCAGAAAAAGGCGATAACCTATATTAAATTTAAAACGAACTACTAAGCTTATATTTGTAATTTTATATTTGAAAAAAAGAATAAAATAAACATGGAAAATATTGGGTTCTTTGATCGAGTTTATGAAGTTACTAAACTAATTCCTTATGGAAAGGTAACTTCTTATGGTGCTATTGCCAATTATTTGGGTACTCCAAAATCTGCTAGAATGGTAGGCTGGGCACTCAATTCTTCTGCTATAAACCATTCTGTCCCTGCTCATCGGGTTGTAAACAAAAGAGGTATTTTAACAGGTAAACATCATTTTGATGGAAGTAATTTAATGCAACAATTACTTGAAAGTGAAGATATAAATATTGAAAATAATACTATAATTGATTTTAAAAATGTATTTTGGGACCCAAATATTGAATTAAATTTACAATAAATCTTAATTTTTTGAGTTTTTTGATTTTAAATATCCCATTTAAACATTTTCTTTTTTATATTTGTAAATAATTGTACAATTATATAGTAAAATAATTATGAAGAAACCATTACTTAAAATTACCGTTTTATTATTTTTCTTCTTTTTTACAACAACCTATTCTCAATCTAGATTTAGTCATGAAGTAGGTGTGATTTTCGGACCTACATCTTTTCAAACGGATTTCGGGATAAGTGGGGATTTTGCAAGCGCTAATCAATCTTCATTGGCTTTTGGTGTAACTCATTATTTGAAATTTTTTGGTAGTCAGTACAATTGGAGAAATGGCTCATCTTTCTTTTCCGAGCACTTTAAATTAAAAACAGAATTTATCTATACTTCGAATACAAATATTTCACATGAAGGACTAAATAAGCCCAATCCTAAGCTTGATGATATGAAAGGGAATATTAAAATGTATAATATAGGTACAAATCTTGAATTTTACTTTTTAGAACTAGAAGATTATTCATCTTATTTTAAAGCTTCAGGATCTTTAAATCCTTTTGTTAGTATTGGTTTACAGTATAGCTTTTTTGATCCGGATATAACAGTTAACGGAAATTCACTGGAAGGAAAAACTGAACCTTATACAGAATTAATTGACAAATGGCAAACTGGTGCTATCTTTTTAGAAAAAGATAATACCTTTGGTGTTTCGGCAGGAGCCGGACTAAGATATAGTTTAGATAAGCTTGACTTAGTTTTAGATGGACGGTATCAATATTTCTTTTCGGATAATGTTGATGGTTTAAATGCACCAAATGACCCTGCAAATAAGAACAACGATTCTATGGTTTTTATCAATATTGGTATTGTTTATGTTTTTAACAAATATTAATTAAATCATTTGTAAAGCTGTTTCAAGATCGTTTATTAAATCATTTTGACTTTCTACCCCTACACTTAATCGAATTAATGAATCAACCACGCCTGTTTTTTCTCTTTCTTCTTTCGGAATAGAAGCATGTGTCATGCTTGCAGGATGCCCACTTAATGATTCTACTCCACCCAAAGATTCTGCTAAAGTGAATATCTTTAAATTTTCTAAAACTTTAATTGCTTTTTCATAACTGTTTCCCTTGATAGTAAAGGAAAGCATGCCGCCAAAATCATTCATTTGCTTTTTTGCAATTTCATGATTGGGATGATTAACGAATCCAGGCCAATAGACTTTGTCTATTTTAGGGTGGTTCATTAAATAATTTGCAACAACCCTGCCATTTTCGCAATGACGTTGCATTCGCAAATGTAAAGTCTTAATTCCCCGTAAAACCAGAAAACTATCCATAGGTCCACAAATTGCTCCGCTGGCATTTTGTATAAAATAAAGTTTGTCCGCTAGTTCTTTATCATTCACTATCAAAGCACCCATGACCACATCTGAATGGCCTCCTAAATATTTTGTAGCAGAATGCATAACAATATCTGCACCAAGTTCCAGAGGTCTTTGTAAATAAGGTGTCGCGAAAGTATTGTCGACAACAAGCAATAAGTTATTTTTTTTTGCAATCTGAGCAGCAGCAGCAATATCAATAATGTTCAACATGGGGTTGGTAGGTGTTTCAACCCAAATCATTCTTGTATTAGAATTTACATAATTAGCAATATTATCAGCTTCTTCCATCCCAATAAAATGAAACTTTATTCCATAATTTTCGTATATTTTTGTAAAAAGCCTATAGGTTCCTCCATATAAATCATTTATCGAAACAACCTCATCTCCAGGGCTTAATAATTTAATTACAGCGTCAATTGAAGCTAATCCAGATCCGAAAGCCAATCCATAATTTCCGGTTTCAATACTTGCCAGGGATCTTTCAACTGCCGTTCTTGTTGGGTTTGCTGTTCGTGAATATTCGTATCCTTTATGATTACCTGGTGAAGTTTGTGCATAAGTTGACGTTTGATAAATGGGTGGCATTACTGCCCCTGTACTTGGATCGTGCTCTTGGCCACCGTGAATTACTTTGGTATTAAATTCCATAAATTAAATTTTTACTAATCTTTTATACAAACTTGTTTCTAATTTATCAAGGCTTTGATTAACCATTAATAAATTATTTTATTATTTTATTGATCAATTTACCCAATGTCAAACCTTGAATTATAATCGAAAATACCACTACAATATAGGTAATTACTAAAAATAATTCTCGGTGCATTTCCGGTGTTAAACTTAACGCTAATGCAATTGAAATCCCCCCTCTTAATCCGCCCCAGGTCATGAGTATATTTGTTCTTGGTACGAAATTCAACTTCTTTGCAAAAATTTTAATCGGTAACATAAGTGACAAGTAGCGAGCGAAAAGTAATAATGGAATCGCCAAAACTCCTGCCAAAATATAATTGTGGTCAAATGTCAAGATCAAAATTTCCATCCCAATCAATACAAATAATATAGTGTTTAACAGTACATCAACTAATTCCCAAAACTTATCTACATATTGCTCTGTAATTGTACTCATTGATGCTTCTCTTATGGTATCATGACCTACAATTAAACCAGCTGTTACCATTGCCAAAGGAGCCGAAAGGTGCAGTTTCTGAGCAATCACTGTTCCTCCCATTACCAATGCTATTGTTATAATCACTTCAATATCATAATTGTCGATTGACTTTAATAATCGAAAAGTAATCCAACCTAATAATAGACCTAGTGCAATTCCGCCAATTACCTCAACCAAAAATAACTCTGCAACATGCTCAAAAGAAAAATCACCTCCCCCTTTAGCCACTTGAAAAATAGTTAAAAAAATAACTACTCCAACTCCGTCATTAAAAAGCGATTCACCAACAATTTTAGTTTCTAGTTTTTTAGGAGCTTTTACTTGTTTTAATATACCTAAAACAGCTATAGGGTCTGTTGGAGAGATCAATGCACCAAATAATAAACAATAGATAAAATCAACTTCAAAATTTAATAATTTTAACAAGTAATACATAAAAACTCCAACTATTGCCGTTGAAGTTATTGTACCAACAGTGGCAAAGGTTAGAATGGGTTTTCGTTGTACTTTTAATTGTTGAAAATTGGTATGAAGTGCTCCTGCAAAAAGTAAAAAACTAAGCATAACGTCTAGAAGAACCACTTCAAAATCAATTCCAGAAATAAATTCTTTTTCTTTTTCCAAAAGAGTAGTGTCAAAATAACTCAGTGCAAAAAGAACTAAAGTAAATGAAATGGTAACAGACATTAAGCCTATTGTATTTGGCATTTTTAAAAAACGCACATTAATATAGCCAAAAACAGCAGAAAACACTACTAAAATAGTTATAACAGTAAACATACTCATACCTATACCAATTTCCTTAATGATAAAATAACCCCTAGATGAATACCTTCATGAAAAGCGCTAAATATTAAAGCTTCATCAACATTATTCAAACTTATTTTAACACTTGTATGATACACATCATATTGCTTAAAAAGGTGTTTTTCATAATCTTCCTGCAATTTAAGAACTGTAGGCATCAAATTTTTCTTAACATATTCTATCTCTATTTTAGGAATATCGGAACTTGGTTTAGACCCTTTTGTATATTTTTTAATAATCTCTTTATCGAGATCCATTTTGAGTCCAGAATTTTTATAAACAAGTAATTGTTGGGTAACTAAAACATGGGCTATATTCCAAAAAATAGAATTGTTAAAACCTTTCGGAATTTTTACCAATTGGTCATAAGATAATTCTTCCAAAAAGTTTTTTAGAACTTTTCGATTAAAAATTGCGGTTTCAAATAATATATTCATTCTGATTAATTTTAGCTAAAAATAAGTAACTTTCCGTTGATAAATATAACGATCTTTAAAAGAATGAAAAAAATTTATTATTTAAAAACTTGTAATACATGCATAAGAATTCTTAAATCAATTCCATTAGAGGGATTTACTTTACAAGATATAAAAACCAATCCCTTAAAATCCATAGAAATAGAGGAAATGAAAAAAATTTCTGGTAGCTATGAATCTCTTTTTAGTAAAAGGGCAAAAAAATATAAAGCTATGGGTTTGAAAGATCAATCTCTTTCAGAAATAGACTACAAACAACTAATACTTAACGAATATACTTTTTTAAAGCGACCGGTAATTATTATAGATGATCGTATTTTTATTGGAAATAGTAAAAAAACTATCGAATTATTAATTCAAACTGTACAATCTATTTAAATTTAAAATCATTATTACTATCTTTAATTTTAAAATTACTAATTTCTAGACATGTTTAAAAAAATTATACATAAAAAAAGCTTCATAATATTTGTAATCCTGGTTTTGTTACTGCTTTTGATAAATACAATTTTGTCTAGCATTGTAAAACATAACATTTCAGAACTTTTGCTTAAAAAAAAATCTAAATACTATGTAGTGAATGTCGAAGATGTACGAGTTAAATTATTAAAAAGAGCTATTATTTTAAACAACGTTTTCTTAAGCCCAACAAATGAGTCATTTAAAAATTTAAAAAGTAAAAAATCAAAGAAAAAGGCATTAGAAAAAATTCATATTTCATCTATCGAATTGGATGGAATCCATATTTTAAAATTTCTTATTAATAAAAATATAGAAATCAATAATTTGAAAATCAATAATTTGTTGATTCAACAATTTGAAAATAAGAAAACCAAAAAAACCAAAAAAGAAAACCTAAAATTAGATTCAATTTATATTAAAAACCTCAATGGTTTTAAAATAAATAAAATAAGTGTAAATAGTTTTGTGTTTCAAATAATTGACGCATCCAATGACAAAATTTCTTTTCAAAACAAGCCGGTAAGTTTTAGTCTAACTGGTTTTAAACTCAAGGAATACAATGATAATTATTTTAAACTTATGCCACTTAATAATGAATTTAAAATAAATAAAATAAATATTGATTTTCCTGAAAAGAAATACCGCTTTTCTATTGGTGCCTTGTCAGTAGATTTTGATAAAAATATTATCAAAATTAATGATTTAATTTATAAACCCTTAGCTAAAAGAGCTATAATGGTTAATCAATATAAATTTAATAAAGAAATTTTTGATGTAAAAATAGGAGAATTGAATTTATTCAATTTCAAACTTGAGAAATTGTTAAATAAACAGGGGTTATTTATTGATAGTATCTCTGTGGTAGATCTCGATCTTAAAATATTTAAAGATAAAAGAAAACCTTTCGATTTAGATAAAAGACCATCTCTTCCTCACATGGCTCTAAAACAAATGAAATCTGATTTATTAATACATAAAATCAATATTTCGAATAGTAATCTGTACTATGAAGAACATCTCGAAAAAAAAGAATTATTACTAAAAATTGATCTAAACCAGATTAATGCTCAGGTTTCGAATATTACCTCAATTGAAAAATACAGAGAAAAACCTTTAAAAGTTCATGTAAAATCTATGCTCAATAATAAATCTGATATGACAGTCAATCTGCAATTTCCTTTAAAAAACGGCCAAGATACTTTCCATTTTGATGGCCATTTAGGATCTGCCAAATTCAAGTATTTTGATTCTGCAATTTTTCCTGCTCTGGGAATAAAAATATTAAAAGGTAGTTTAGACGAATTAACATTTAGTGCAAGTGCCAATAATAATTCATCAAATGGGACCATGATTATGCTTTATCACGATCTAGAAGCAGAAGTATTCAAGTCGAAAACAACTGATGAGAATAAATTTTTAAGCTGGACGGTCAATCACGTAGTTCATAGTTCTAATCCAAGTAAACATGGTAAAGAAAGAGAAGCTATTATGAATTTCAACCGATCAATCTATAAAGGTGTTGTAAATTATATTTGGAAAACAATTCAAACGGGTCTCACTAATACAATTGTTCCGGTTGGAAAAACTGTTAAAATCAACGAAAAAGAATCGAAAAAAAAGAAGAAAGAAAAAAAGAAAGAGGAGAAAATAAAAAGGAAAGAAAATAAAAATTAATTCAGTTTATAAAAATTTTCTCTCAATTATCATTATCAAACGCTCTTCTAAATCTTCTTTACCTGTCCAATTGTAATTAGGTTTTACTTGATATTGAATATAATTTAATGCTTCTTGTTTGCTGGTGAAATCATTCAATTTACTCAAAACATTATTAAATTCAGATTGGCTAAAGTTAAATAGCTTATTAACAAATGCAATTCTATCGTTCAATCCTATTTGAATACTACTATTAACTAATTTATCATTTAAGGATAACTGTTGCGAATCTCCTTTTTTTGTTGCGAACATTTTTTCTGTTTCTTCAAGAGAAATAGTATCTTTAAATTCAGCTTTTTGGCTCATATCCTCTTTTATAGAATCAAAGGTCGGAACAAAAAGATCATTTAAACTCACGGGAGCCTTCTCTGCCCCTTTTTGTTGGATATGTTCTTCTGGTTCATTCTTATTTTGAGCCTTTGATTCAATCTTTGGAATTTCATCAATGCCTTCGTTGGTCAATTTTTCTTCAATTTCTTCATTAGCAGATTCAACTATGTTATTTTCTCCTCCAATGGGTTGGTCCACATATTCAATTTCTTCAATAACAGATTCAACTATGTTATTTTCTCCTTCAACAGGTTGGTCTACAGAATCAATTTCCGCGATAGGTAATTCTTCTTGTTTGTTAGTTAAATTCTTTAATACAACAATCTTTTCATAAAGATCTCTTACCTTTTCAAGCAGAATATCAATTTCAACATTATCTTTTAACAAAAGAATTTCTGTTGCTATTTTCTTTAATTCTGTTCTTAAATCCTTATCCATAAACTTAGTATTAAACTATGACTTCCTTTCTTTTCAAGAAATATACAAAATTAATATTTTCAAAAGAAACTTCTACTAAAGATTTTCATTACTTTTGTTTTATCTAATCAAATGTAAATAATTAACCCTTTCAAGTTTGAAAATACAATATGTTTCTTGAAAATACAGTAAATCATGTAGAACAGTTTGGATGGATTGAAGTAATCTGTGGCTCTATGTTTTCGGGGAAAACCGAAGAATTAATTAGGAGGCTTAAACGAGCACAGTTTGCCAAGCAAAAGGTTGAAATTTTTAAACCTGCAGTTGATACAAGATATGCTGAAGAAAAGGTAGTTTCTCACGATGAATCGGAAATTAGATGTACTCCGGTACCCTCTTCTGCCAATATTATTTTATTGGCAAATGATATGGATGTAGTTGGTATTGATGAAGCACAATTTTTTGATAATGAAATTGTTAGAGTTTGTAATGATTTGGCAAATAGAGGTATACGAGTTATCGTTGCCGGATTAGATATGGATTTCAAAGGCAATCCGTTCGGACCCATGCCATATCTAATGGCCACAGCCGAATATGTCACCAAAGTTCATGCTGTTTGTACCAAAACGGGCAATTTGGCTCATTATAGTCATAGAACAGTGGCAAATGATAGTCTGGTTTTACTAGGTGAGTTACAAGAATATGAACCCTTAAGTAGAGCAGCTTATTTTAAGGAAATTGAAAAGGAAAAACAGAAAATAGAAGAGGAGCAAAATGAGTAATAACCCTACGGTTTTAGAAATTGATTCCAAGGCAGTAATACATAATTTAAATTATTTTAAATCTCATATTCAAAGTACAACAAAACTATTGGTTGTAATTAAAGCCTTAGCATATGGTAGTGATTCTGTAGCAATTGCTAAGCTTTTGGAAGATCAAAATATAGATTATTTAGCAGTGGCATATGCCGATGAAGGCGTAGATTTACGAAAAGCAAAAATCAAACTACCTATTTTAGTTTTACATCCTCAAATAGAAAATTTCGATAAAATAATTGCCTATGACCTTGAACCTAATTTGTATAATTTTCGGTCTTTAGATCATTTCCTTAAACTAGTTAAAAAAAATAATCGAAATAATTACCCCGTACATATAAAATTAGATACAGGCTTAAACAGATTAGGGTTCAAAGAAAATGATCTTAATTCATTAAAAAATAAACTACAATCAAATCTTGTAAAAGTAGTATCCGTTTTTTCCCATTTATCATCTAGTGAAGACCCTAATGAACTAGAGTTTACTGAAAATCAAATATCTCTTTTTGAAAAAATAACAGAAAAATTAACCGATTCATTAAATTATTCTTTTATAAAACACCTTTCAAATACTTCTGGTATTATCAACTATCCTAAATCTCACTTCGACATGGTTAGATTGGGTATCGGATTATACGGCTTTGCAAATAATGTTGAAGACACAGCCAAACTTAAAAATGTTTGTACTTTAAAAACAAAAATATCACATATTCAAACTATCAAAAAAGGAGAAAGTGTAAGTTATAACAGGAATTTTGTTGCAAATAAAAGTTCGAAAATTGGTGTAATTCCAATTGGTTATGCAGATGGTTTGATTAGAATATTAGGTAGAAATGTTGGTTTTGTATATATCAAAAATAAAAGGATTCCCATAATAGGAAATATGTGTATGGATATTACTATGCTAGATCTTAGTGGAGTTGATTGCTCGGAAGGAGATGAAGTAATTATATTTAATAGTCAAGACCATATTTTAGAATTTGCTAAAAAAGCATCTACAATTCAAAATGAAATATTAACTTCTATATCACAACGTGTTAAACGAATTATAATTTGAATCATAATTTGTATATTCGTGTTTTCTAATCTTAAAACCCCTAAAACATGTTAAAAGAATTTAAAGAATTTGCTTTAAAAGGCAGTCTATTAGACATTGCCGTCGGTTTTGTTATGGGCGCCGCCTTTAAAAGCGTAATTACTGCCTTTACCGGAGGTATAGTTGCTCCTCTAATAGGTTTATTATTTAATTCAGATCTCAAAGATCTTAAATGGATTGTTAAAGAAGGTGTTGCAAATTCAGAAGGGAAAATTGAAGGTACGATTTCGGTACTTTATGGCGAATTTTTAACTACTGTAATCGACTTTATAATTGTGGCCTTTGTAATGTTTTTAATTATAAAAGCTGTTAATCAATTAAATAGAAAAGAAGAAGAAGAGGTTCCTGCTACACCAGCCGGACCAACACAAGAAGAATTACTTATTGAAATTCGAGATCTTCTCGCAAAAAAATAAAATTTAATTTTTCTTTTTTGTAAAAACCTCAGCAATAGACGATGAATTTTCTGCTTTTTCAATAAGTATCAATTCATCGTTTTTTGCTACTTTTCCGGTTTCCAAAACTTTAAAATAGATACCGCTTTTTGTGGTATTCCAAAACTGTTTTATCACTTTAGTATCCCCAAATTTAATCGCTAATTTAATGCAGGGCTCTCTTGGTTTAGTCACTTCGATCTTCGTTTCACCTAACTGATAAATACTCCCTGTTTCTATTTCTTCTTCCCAAAGATTCGAAACGGTTAAATTTTCACCAAACATCCCATAAGTAAATTCTAATTTGGGATATAACTTTTTCCAAAATTCATAATGATTCTCACCATAAGCATAAACGGCCTGATCTATACCTCCATGATATTTTCTGTCTATTACACAGTCTTCAACAACATCTTCTTTTCCTAATATTATTGCACCTTCAACTGGGGTTTTATAGACACCTGTTGTATAGCTTTTTCTCTTCCATACAATCGTTTTCTTTTGTCCAATATTTACAGATACTATTTTCATTTTAAATCTTTCTAAATAATATTTTATATTCTATTTGACTATTCTATGGCAATCAGAATATTTATTTTATTCTGCCTTTTTACCACAATACCTTATTAATTCGTTGTCTCATTGTCTCATTACTTCATAATTTATCTGCTATGATTCTATCATTAGATAATCTTGGAATTTTATTTTGCCCGCCTAATTTTCCAATTGATTTCATATAGTCATTAAATCCATTTTTTTTAACTCTTGTTATTTTTAAAGTTTGTAAAATTTTTCCTTCTATGAGGTCAAAATAATAGGAATTTTGTTTTTGCATTGCCTTATCAATTTGATTTGCCATATGCTCCAGGTCGTCCGGTTCATTTTCAAATTCTATAAACCATTCATGGTATGGTAATTTTCCATCAGGTGGATTTACTTGTGGTGCAACAGTAAATTCATTAATTTGTACTTCGGTTCCCAAAATGACCTCCTGTAACGATTGTTCTACTTCCTTAGCAATTACATGTTCACCAAATGCAGAAATAAAATGCTTAATTCTTCCTGTTACGATAATTCGATACGGATTTAAAGAGGTAAATTCGATTGTATCTCCAATATTATAGCCCCATAAACCCGCATTAGTAGAAATAATCAATACATAATTAACTCCTAGTTTAACATCTTCGATAGAATATCTGTTCGGATTTTCTTCAAAAAATTCATTTGCTGGAATAAATTCATAAAAAATTCCACTATTTAGTAATAAGAGCATTCCTGCTTTTGTTGTTGTTTTGTTCTGTTTGTCTTGATAGGCAAAAAACCCTTCAGAGGCAGGAAATAGTTCAATAGAATCTATCTTTCTGCCTATTAACTTTTCCATATTTTGCCTATATGGCTCAAAATTAACTCCTCCAAAAACAAATAAGTTGAAATTTGGAAAAATCTCTCCTACACTTTTACCTCTTTTATCAATTAATTTTTCAAAATACATCTGCACCCAAGAAGGTATTCCGCTTATTAAGCGCAGATCTTCAAATTGTGTTTCATTAACTATGGCATTAACCTTTGTTTCCCAGTCGTCTATACAATTGGTATCCCAACTTGGCATTCTGTTTCTTTGCAAATATTTCGGTACATAGTGGGCTACTATTCCCGATAATCTTCCTGTCTTAACTGGGTTAGAATCATCAATTACAGGACTTCCTTGTAAAAAAATCATTTTACCATCAACAAAATCTGCCTTTCCGGTTTCAGCTATATAAAGCAATAAAGCCTCCTTGGCTGCAGAAATATGATAAGGCATTGATTCTTTGGTGATTGGAATATATTTCGCTCCAGATGTGGTTCCCGATGTTTTGGCAAAATAAATTGGTTTTCCAGGCCATAAAATATTTTTTTCACCTTTCTTAATTCTTTCTACATATGGTTTCAATTGTTCATAGTCTCTTACAGGTACCTGCTTTTTAAAATCGTCATAGGTATGAATTGAATTAAACTTATGATCTTTTCCAAATACCGTGTTTTGAGCGTCTTTAATTAGCGAATTAAAAACTTTTTCCTGAGAATGAACTGGATTATTTACCCATTTATAAACTTTTTTTGAAACTTGCTTGGCGTATATTTTTGCAAAAAATGATTTTATCACAAATTAAATTTAAATCGATTAATTAATTGTTATTTAGATATTTTATTTAAAATTGATATAGTTGGATGGGTTTACCGGATAACCATCATTCCATAATTCAAAATGCAAATGAGGTCCGGTTGAAAATGTTCCTGTAGATCCCGCACTTGCAATTACTTCCCCCGAAATAACTTGTTCCCCCTGGTTTTTAAAAATGGATGAGTTGTGCTTATAAACCGATATAAATCCTTGACTGTGTTCTAAAACCAGAACATATCCGGTATCTGCCGTAAATCCACTAAATATAACCGTGCCATCAGCAACAGCTTTAACAGGTGTATCATTATCAACTGCTATATCAATGGCAAAATGTTTTTCTTTTGAATTATAAGTTTCTGTTATTTCTCCTTTTAGTGGAGTTGTAAAAACGATATCATCACTTTTGGTTGCCTCAGAAAAAACACTAAATCTATCTAACTGTTCAACTTCTTCTCTAAAAGCCGAGTCAACTGCAGATGGGGCAAAATCGATTTTATCAATTTGCAATTGTTTTAAAACCGAATCTTTATTAAAAGTAACTCGCTTTATCTCTCCTTTTAACACTTGCTGAATATTCTCGATATATAAATTATTTACAGATAATGCCTGGTTCAGTGAATCTACTCTATAAATTAAA
>VAPK010124805.1_pt1 | contig 19944 bp, 17 predicted proteins | sample 3395031 | NCBI WGS metagenome assembly VAPK01 (sample SAMN08290443, study PRJNA428436) | hydrothermal vent metagenome | isolation source: Deep-sea hydrothermal vent chimney 1 | place: Pacific Ocean: Juan De Fuca Ridge
ATAGCCACATTGCCATGAATAACACCCGCCACATCAAAGACAATAATACGCGCCCCTGTTGCTTCACAGGCTTCTGTTAAGCTTCCAGGGCCACTCGCATTCAGGTTGGTAACTTTGATGACTCTACCACCCCGTCCTCCCTGCGATATCGCACCAAAGCCTTCGGCTCCGGGGAAGGCCGGTTGTAAAGCCAGAACCAGGTTTACTGGCGACAGCAGCAAAGTAATTATATATAGCAATATACTGTATTTCATGATTATGCCGGTTTTAATTCTCTTGACAGATCTATAACAATCTTTATAGTTAGTTAAAAAATTATCGTACTAAATATATAACAGGATTACACCTTGACACCCACCTCAGCCACTACACCTAATGGTAACATTTTGCTGGTTGCGAACTATGCATCAGATGTGGGTTATGCATGGTGGTTGATGGAAAACTTCTGGTCTGAGATCGCCCGGCATTTTGAGTCAAAAAATATAAAGTGCTACCTTATATATCCAAAAATCAACCTTATTCCAGAGCGAATCTCAACCGCACCAATTGAACTACTTGAAATTGATTTTAAAGATCGTTCCGCACAAAATATTTTGAAACTCAAAGATCTTATCCAGTCAGCTAACATTCACAATGTATATCTCACTGATCGTGAGTCATTTGATTTATTATATTTCAAAATGCGTTTATGGGGTGTTCGTAAAATCATAAATCACGATCATACTCCCGGTGAACGCCCACCTGCACGCCCCATCATTGCCACTATAAAAAACATCATACACCGTTTAGGGTTTATATCCTGTGATCATTACATTGGTGTTTCAAAATTTGTGCGCGACCGATTAATATCAAACTCCTGTGTTCCTGAAAAAAAATCTTCATTTGTCTTAAATGGAATTATACCTGTAGAAAAAAAAGATGCGTGCAGAAATCACGCAAACATTGAGTTTAGTATCCCCTCAGGTTCTATCATCATAGCCACAACTGGACGAGCCGTATTTTATAAAGGAATTGATTTCATCATCAAATGTGCAAACGAGATAATACACACGCACAATATTGATAATGCCTACTTTCTATACTGTGGGGATGGCCCAAATATGCCAGATTTCAAGCAACTGACACAGGAATATAATCTTCAGGAAAAGTTTATATTTGCAGGGCAACGGAATGATGTGAAATGCCTGCTTCAGTCCTGCGATATTGGAATACAGGCATCAAAAGGTGAGGCGTTTTCACTTTCTATTCTTGAATATCTTAGTGCAGGCCTACCTACCTTGGTGCCTGACATCTGTGGAAATGCCGAAGCTGTTAGCTCAAACATAAATGGCTATGTTTATGCTGCTGAAAATGTAAATGCAGCTGTAAACCTTTTGCTTGGCCTGATTAAAGATGAACAACTCCGCATTAAATTAGGTGCTGCAGCGGTTAAATCTGTCGAAAACAAATTTAATATAGATAAAACAAATCAAATTCTACTTCAACAGCTTGATAAGTTTTTCATCTAGCACAAACCTACATTTTGAAATTGATATCAACCATATATACATCTAATGCATGGTAGGCAGCGGGCGATAAATGACTGCCATCGGCTTTAGCATATTTTCGTTTTCTGACACCATCTTCATCAGATAGTAGTCGCTGAAAATCCAGAACCATAATATCATTCTTCGCTGCCATCTCTTTGAGCTCAATATTAGTTTCAATCACCAGCGAATTAACATAATCCTGGTAACTTTCTTTGCCCATGAGTCGACCAACAAACTCGGCAACATGCTCGACCCAATTATCAGGATTTGTAATAGTCACTTCGGTTGCAAGGACCGGCTGAATATTGTTCTTTTTTGCCATTTCAACCATAGCTTCGATGTTTTTCCTAACCATAAGCAATTTTGAGTCTATTTCTGCCGGTTTAGATCGAAAAATGTCATTGATATACCCCCAAATAATAACCACCCTGGGAGAGAGGTTGATTACATCGGTCTCATAACGCTCAAGAATCTCGCTTGTTTGCTGCCCAGCATACCCTTTATTAATCACCTTCATTCCGTCAAGCGTTGCGGGAGACCAATGCTGTGCATAAGAGGCTCCAATTATTACCAGGCTGTTATTCTGTAAGTTTCTATTTTCTACTTCGACCGCCTCTGCCTGATAAATATAACCGAGCATAAATACAAAAATACTAAGTATATGACTTTTCAGTAGTCTTTTTTTTATCTCATTCTTCATTTAAATTTCCCCCCGAGCATAATTCCACGTATTTTTATTATCTGATGGACCAGGTTTTTATACCTGAAAATCTCAACACATACCGCCACCAATATTCTTCAATATGGCACTCGCCCTATAACCTTTGTTAGATTTAACCTCACTATAAAACTAGTGTATCATATCAAATTATTGCCTAAATATGCTATTTAAGGTTCTACTGCAATTACGTATTGTAACTACCGCTGCACACTTCCAGCTAAGCAGAAAAATAAATCATGAATATCCTCTGGATCTCACACAATGTACCTTATCCACCGAAAACAGGCGTGCTCCAACGCAATTATAATTTAGTCCGCGAGGCATCAAAACTCGGAAAAGTACATTTGCTCGCCATTATGCAAGAAGGCATTCTTCCTGGTGAATATGATATTGATGAAGCCAAACACGAGCTTGGCAAATTTTGCCACAAAATTGAAATTATTAACCACCCATCTGAAACATCAAAAATCGCCTTCATTTATTTAGCGCTTAAGAGTTTATTTACGGCGGATCCACTCACGGTAAATTCAGTCAAATCATCCCACATGAGAAGCCTGATTGAGCGACTTTGTAAAGAAAATAATTTTGACATTGTTCATTTTGATACCATTGGGCTTGCCACTTATTTCGATGAGGCAACGGGAAGCTGCCGAGTATTAAATCATCACAATATTGAGTCACACTTACTTTTTCGCCGAACCGAAATAGAAAAAAATCTGCTTAAACGTTTTTACTTTGGGCTTGAAGCTAAAAAATTAAAACACTTTGAAGCTAAATATTGCCCAAAATTTGACATTAATTTCACCGTTTCCGAGCTTGATAAAGAACGTTTACTAAAAATTGCCCCCAATTCAAATATCGACACCATTCCAAATGGTGTCGATATTGAGTACTTTAATCCCAAAGATGCAAAAATAGTTCCCGGCAGTATGATTATGGTTAGCGGAATGAACTGGTACCCAAATCGAGATGCTGTCATCTACATGCAAGAGAAAATTTGGCCATTAATTAGCCAGGCATTTCAAGATATTTCATGGATAGTCGTAGGCGCAAGTCCTCCACAAAAACTGCTTGATCTGGCAAGCAGTGACCCACGCGTGAAAGTAACCGGATTTGTTGATGATGTGCGTCCTTATCTTAAAAGTGCACAAATATATCTTTGCCCAATGCGTGATGGGGGGGGGACACGCTTAAAAATTCTTGATGCCCTTTCGATGAGTAAACCTATCGTTTCTACCACTATCGGATATGAAGGCATCAATATAACTCCAGATGAAAACGCACTCGTAGCCAATACACCCGATGAATTTGTTTCTCAAATAAGTCGTCTATTAAAAGATCCCGGCTTATGTGAAAAAATTGGAGCTGAAGGAAGAAAATTTGTAATTAATGAGTTCTCCTGGCAAGTAATTGGCCATAAACTTTCATCCATCTACCAAAATCTTATTTCAAGTTAATTCTATGAATAATTCAACACTCCGTTTCTCTGCTGTTGGTGATATTTCACTGGGAGACCACCCATTATGCGCGGGTATAGGCGCACATAGTAAATTCAAAAATATCGACCCCAATTTTCCGTTTCAAAAAATTCAAAGTGAATTTAATAAAGCAGATGTATTATTTGGAAACCTTGAATGTACTCTTAGCACCAGGGGTTTAGAAAAAAACAATTATCATTCAATTCAGATGCGTGGCCAACCAGAGTATATTACTGGCCTTGTCAACGCAGGCTTCGATGTGCTTAATCTGGCGAATAACCATTCGATGCAACATGGTGAAGATACATTTAAAGAAACTGTTGACATCCTGAGTGAACACAAAATAAATAATTGTGGTTCTGCCAACAATAACAAAACTCAATCCATTCCTGGTTTAGTGGAGAAAAATAATTTAAAGATTGCATTTCTAGGTTACTCCTTGCGCCCACGCCAATATTTTGAACAAGCCCCACTTTATGCGGAAGGGTCAACTGCTGGAATTAAAAATGACATTCATCGTATAAAAGGTGAGGCTGACATCGTTATCGTTTCACTACATTGGGGTGATGAATTTATTGATCACCCATCACCAGAAGAAGTGAAACTTGCATATAATATAATCGATAGCGGGGCTGATCTCATTATTGGCCATCATCCCCATGTGCTCCGTGGAATCGAAAAATATAACAATGGATATATTGTTTATAGTCTTGGCAATTTTGTATGCGATATGAGCTGGGATGAGAGTTTGCGTCAAACCATGATATTCTCCTGCGATTTAAGTTCATCCGGTGTTGATAACATAGAATACACCCCCGTATACATAAACAATGATTTTCAGCCTGAATTACTTTCAGGAAAAGATCGAGAACTGGTACTAAATAAAATCAATCAGCTTTCACAGAGTTTAGCATCATCTTCTACCGATGATTTCAATACGAAATCGCACGAATATTTAAATGAAGCCGATAAGGTGTTATACGTAATTAGAAAAAAATCACAAAAATATTTTATTAAACGTATATGGAGTTACCCGAAAGTTATCCTGTTTCAACAGTTAATATCTTATTTCAAGAATCGTTTCCACGAACTTGTTAATTAGATACCGATAAATAAACTTTAAATTATTCACTGTTATTAATAATAATATTATGAAAATATCCATTTTCCTTAGTGAACTAAAAAAATATATTAGCAGTTATAAAAGCTCTAATAATTCAACCGATATCAAGCTTGATCTTGGTAAGATAATTAATTGCCCAGTATTTGTAATAAATCTTGAACGCAGCAATTTGAGACGTGAATACATTCTTAAATACTTAACCGCTCTTGGGCTTGACGTTAGAATATTTAATGCGATTGAGGGAAATAAACTTAATTTATCAGAACTTGAAAAAAAAGGGGTTTATAACAAAAGTACTGCTAATGAAGCATTTAGCCGTCAACTGTCATTACCTGAAATAGGCTGTTCTCTCAGTCATATTGGTGTGTATCAGAAAATTATTGAAGAGAATATTGACAGGGCATTAATTCTAGAAGATGATATTATATTCATTAAAAATATTGAAGAATATTTCAAACCATTATTGCGCGACATGCCTGAAGATTGGGATATAATTCAAATATATTATAAATGTCAGGACTACGATAAAATAACAGATACAATTGTTAAATTTCGATCTGAGAAATGTATGCCCACTGGTGCAGCCGGCTATTTTATAACACGCTCTGCCGCAGATATGATTTTGAAAAACGTATACCCTATACGCTACCCGGCAGATTCCTTGCTTGCTCGTACACCCAGGTGGGGTGCAGTCGTATATGGTTCTCTACCAGCATTACTTAGTCAAAATTTTTTATTCCCAACAGATATTCAAACTCGTACAAACTTATCTTCCAATATTAGAGATATGGCAAAAAAACTAATTATTAAGGTGATTAGTAAATTTTTATAATTATTTCCACACTGGTATTGGTTGTACAAAAAACATATAAACAGACGGTATATTTTCCATCTGTCCAGGAGAGCAATAAATGGATACAACTTTAATAAATCATTATTTGGGGAATGAAAAAATAACACTTATTGATATTGGTGCCCGCGGCGGTATAGATTCTAAGTGGGATAAATTATCTCCATTTTTAAATGTTGTAGGTTTCGAGCCAGACAAAGAGGAATGTGCACGTATTAATAAAACAGCAGGAACACTTTCATATTCAATGGAATGCTTACCCTTTGCTTTAGGTGAAAATGACAATACTGAAGCAACATTAAATGTTTGCATAAAACCAGGCTGTTCTAGCATATATGAACCAAATTATGATTTTGTTGGACAATTTTATTTTGCCTCTAATATGGAAGTTGTTGGTTCATTCAATATGTTCATGACAACACTTGATGATGTCTGCGATAAACACAATATTGTCCCCGATTGTATAAAAGTAGATACTCAGGGTACTGAACTAGATATTTTTAAAGGCGCGAAAAAAAGTCTTAGCAAAGTTAAATTTATTGAATTAGAAGTGGAGTTTAATCCCCAGTACAAAAACCAACCTTTATTCTCTAATGTAGATTTGTACTTGAGAGAGCAAGGTTTTATGTTATTAGGATTACGCAGAACATGCTGGAGGAGAGTTAACAGTAATGACCTTCCCAAGAGCTCTTTTGGCGGCCAAATAATACACGGAGATGCAATCTACTATAATGCTAATTTTATGGAAAATTTTGATAGCACGTCAATTAAAGACATACTTAAATTTTGCCTAATACTTTCAGCATATAAACAAGATGACCTTATTTTATATATATTAGGCAATCAATATAAAGCATTTAATGATTTTAAAAATACAGATAAACATAAAATCATTACCAGTTTACTAAACACCCCGACTTTCGGCCCTAGATTATTATCTAAAATTCTTAATGTTTTGAGAAAAAGAATTTTCATCCCACATGTTTCTCTACGAAGATTTATTGATAGCATGCAAAATAAAAACTCTCAAGACTGGCATGATCCTGATTTTTTTTAGTCATTAACTTAGAAACTGGAAATATCCAAGCTGTATAGATTGATATACCTGCTTATTTAGTTAATAAATTGCATCAATATCCGTGTCGTTTAAGATCATTTTTGAATCTAAAGTTTGCAAATATTTTTTCTATTTTCATTTTATTCCACTCATCAAAGTACTTCTCGTTAACCTGGCTTGATAAGTTATAATTATTTAGAATTTTTTCCAGGTCGGGCACATTATTAAGCTTACATAACTTAAATACAGACTGAAGTGTTTTTACTGGCTCTACTATAAAATCTTCATACTTTATTTCTACATAATTGTCGAGATGCTTCTTATCTTCATCCCATAGATCATAACAGCAGATCCAGTGTTTTAATAAAGCGTTCATTGATGACAATGACCATTTACGTGTTGCCATACATGTTGCAACGGGGTGACGACGAATAATAATAAAGTACGAATTAGGAAATAGTGCTTTTAAAAATCGTGTTTTTATTAAGTTGCTTGGTGTTTTTTCAACAAGATATTCTTTACTTGCATCCCAATAATTTGACCACTGCCTTAATAATTTATCCCTATTGTAGTCAGAAACAAGTCTTGAATCCTCCGTTAGGTGTGCTCCTTTTGAAAAGCCAAAAGAACCAGCCCAACCAAGATCACGTTCAGGTAAATATACGGTCTGTAAATACTGGCCTTCATCTTTTAAAACACCAGTATTTTCAAACCCACTAATATCAGGATGGTGTTGAATTATTTTAGTAAATAATGATGTGCCACTTCGATGTAAGCCACAAACAAAAATAAATTTCTTATCTTTATTTGCTATTAATTTTCCCGCATCATAATCAGGTAATTTTTCTAATAAAGATTCCAATTGTGGATTATGTTCACTATTTTCTCTAAGGATGTCTATTGCTTTTTTTAAAATAAAAATATCATGCTCAAGCTCATTTACTCTAGTATGGGAAGCTTTTTCAATTATCGCTTCATCAATTCTCCTATTTAGATAATTCACACCAATTATGTTTTTTACAAACTTCTTAAAGTGAAGTGGGTTATATAATCTCATAGCTAACCTTTTTAGATTATTTAATAAGCAGCGTAATTTTAATACTAGACACTTACAAGTTCCGATGTGTCTGAATGATGTAGGTATCGCTCATGTGAAATAAAACTATTTATAGAATATGCATCTATCTCAAATAAGTTGAAAATATCAAAACAATTTTTTTCGTCTAACTCCGTCACTTTTTGTTTCCATTTGGTCACGAGCTTCAAACGCCTTCTTGTTGAATTTTCATCCTCAAGAATTTCATGTGTGTCATTTCCTGACATACTTATATTTGTAGAAGGGAGATCTACTGCTTTAAGCATGCTATCTACGTTAGTAAGCATAAGTTTTTCTGCCAACATATCACAACTTTTTCGTGGGTTTAATAAAATTTCTTCATAGGTGACAAACGTCCAGTCAGCCGTATCCATGAACTTTAGTGGTATCAAATTTTCAAGGCACCAGGTTAACACTCCTTTTTGTAGGTGTGTTCCATTATCGATTATGCGAAGAGCTTCTTTTCTTTGTTCATTATTTATATACTTATCTCGATAAAATTTGGATTGAATAAATAATTCAAGTCTAGAAAAAACATTCCTGGAAAGACTTGTAGGTATTGGATGGCGAAGTAAATATAAAACTTTCCCATCACATCTATCTTTTACCGCATTTATTATATGCTCTAGCTCATGTATTTTAAAAACTATTCTGTTAGTAAAAAATCGATGATGTTTTCTGAACGGTGGGGGGTTCATTACACCAACACGGTTCATAGTTAAATCATCAATGTAGTTAATTATTTTTTCATCATATTTAGCATCAGGCATCAAATCTTCCCACTGCTTAAATAGACCAACCTTTTTAACATTATCCCGCCTTATGCTGAAGGGTTCATCGTAATGTTTCATTCCTGGTTGGGAGGCAATAATTTCCATTAACCATGTGGAACCTCCTCGTGGTGTGGCGAATAAAAAAATGTTTTTTTGCTTTCCCTGTATATGTATATTTGATACAGATTTAATCCAGTCCTTACTGCTATTTATAATATTGCTCATACATTAGGTCCTTACCGATTGTATATAACCAATCTTTATCAACTATTTCCTCGAATAACATGTAGAAGTCGCTTCCTGCTTATCAACGAGTAAATCAGCGCAGAAAATAGAACCAAGCCAATAACAGACAATGATTCGGATAGATGCAAATATGTTTTTCCAAGTATTATTATGGCCGCCATAAGCAAACTTTTGAGCGCGGCTCGTGAAATCGCTCTTAATAAATCAAATGGGTTCAAACCAATAAACCAACGCATACCAATAGTTACAATTATTGTATGCAGTACCATTGGTATGGTTACTGATATTGCTGTACCCACTAAACCATATTCAATCGTTAGGGGGTAAATTGATATAATTATTAAAGTCGCCCTTAGAATAGACAGGTAGAAATCAATATGTGGCTTACCAACACCATTTAGCATATTTCCTGACATGGAAGCAAATGCCCGAGCCAGGCCAAAAACGCATAGAACATTAAGCACATATGAAGATGGCAACCATTTTTCGCCATACAAGAGAACAACTAATTCACTAGATAACATAAACAAACCAACTGCTGCAGGTATAACTACTATCGACAGTAATTCAAATACCTGCAAATATGCATTACGTGTTGCTTTTTCATCATCCTGTATATGACTGAATACTGGAAATAAAACTTTTGCTGCTAATTTTGCTATATAAGTTGTAGCAAAATTAGCGGTAGTAAATGCCAATACATAATACCCTAGTTGTTCAACTCCAAGAATCTTTCCCACCACTGCATTGTCCAGCTGTGAAACAACAAAAAGAACAATAGAGGTTCCTGTAATAAATTTCCCATAATGTAATAATTCTTTGGCAATCTTAATGTTGAAGTCAAACCTTGGCTTTCCAGGTATCAAAATATATGACAACAGCGTTATGATTCCTGACGAGGCAATATATCCAACGACTAATGCCCATACACTGTTCAACCAAAATGCTAGTGCGATGACAACACTTGTATTAATAATTTCTAATAGCTGATCTAAAATTGCTAGCTGCTTATAATCTAGTGCTTTTGCTCTGGCAACAACATTTATATTTTTACCTCCCAAAAGGATAAAACCAATAGCCATAACCCAAAGCATATTTTTCAGAACAGGTTGTTCATAAAATGAAGCTATATATGGTGACGCTATAATTAACAATACAGTTAACAAAAAACCTCGCGCAAGTAGAATCACAAATACCGTATCTTTTGCTTCATCAAAACTACCTTTACGATGAATCAAAGCAGGCACCACTCCCGGCCTTGTTAATGCATCGAATGAGCGTGAAAACATTAAAGCAATGCTCATCAATCCAAAAATATCGGGTGTAAGTAATCTTGCCAGTATAATTGAACGAATGAAATTTAATACCCCAATTAAAGCCCCTGCAATACCCAGCCAGGCTCCAGAACGCAATGCTTTGCTTCGTAGAGAGCCATCCGTCCTATCCATGAACTGCATTATTTTCAAAAATTTATTTTTCATGAGCGATACAAACCTGATATTATGCAAAAAACATTTATATTTAGGAGTTTATGATATGGAGTGAGTGATATTCTAAACAGAGCCAATGAGCCATACATCTGAATAACATTATATAATTTATAACAAAATATAGCTTTGGAATATATTAGCTATATAAAATATATTTACTGCATATTTAATTAAACAATCTGTATAAATGGCTTAAACATTAAATGTTTTTTTCCACAAACAAAAATTCATGGCAGTCCATATAAATTCTGAATGATCATTTATTCCCTTTTCATGCTCAGTCAATATATTTTTCAAATTTATATTTTCACCTAACTCTGGTAATTCAATTTCTGAAAATATGTCATTTGCAACTTGCCCCATACCATTACTACCCTGTCGTAACCAATCAGCTAATGGAACTCCAAAACCTGATTTTCTGCGATAAATCACATCCGCAGGCAAATATTTTTCAGCTAATGTTTTTAAAATACGCTTTGTTTTGGTCCCTTTTTGCTTAAATGAGTCGGGTATGATGTTTGCGTATTCAACTATTCGATAATCTAAAAATGGTACTCTAGACTCGAGACTTGCACCCATACTCATTTTATCCTGTCTATTTAATATAGACACCAAAAAATTACACTGATCAAGTCTAGAAACTTTATCTAACCAACTAGTGTCATGAGCTAAATTTTTTAGAACCCCGAATCTATAGTCAAAGTTATCTGGGCTTATTTCTGGAAACAGTGTTTGTATCCATTCCTGAGAAAGTGATGCCGTATTATACATTACGACATTATTCATTGGAGTGTTTAGAAAGGCATGTAGTTTTTTAGCTCGATGATCATTCATCCGTGACAGTATCTGGCTCACAGACCATTTCAATGGGAAAGGTAATGCCTGTAATCGTGAAACCATTGTCGGTATCTTGTAACGTGGATAACCACCAAATAATTCATCAGCTCCTTCCCCAGTTAAGACTACAGTTACATTCTCTTTAGCTAGCTTGCTAACAGAATAAATCTGAATGGAATTTGCAAAATTAAGTGGCTCATCATTAAGGTAAATCATTTCTGGCAAATAAGTTGCAAATTCCTTATTATCGATAATAAGCTCATGATGTATTGTGTCATAGCGCTCTGAAACCATCCTGGCATAGCAAGTTTCATCATACTCCGCCTCATTGAACCCTACCGAAAATGTGTTAATTTTATGATTAGATATCTTTGCAGCCATTGCAGTAACTAAACCTGAATCAACACCCCCACTACAAAATGTTCCTAGGGGAACTTCACTCATCATTTGCATTGTTATTGAATCAATAAGAAGTTCTTCAAGATTTTCTACCGCCTCAGAAAATGACATCTCCAATTTTTTCTGCGTTTTTAATGGACTCCAATACTGCTGAATATCAATTTTACCTTCACAATAAAGCATAAAATGCCCAGGTAATAAGGATAAAACATTTTTAAATAAACTTCTTTCACCAGAGACATGTCTGAAAATAAAATATTCAGAAACAGCATCATTATTACACTCTGGAATTAGCAACCCACTTTCAAATAATGACTTGATCTCAGATGAAAATAGTAATGCATCTTTACCAATATGATAATATAGTGGCTTAATACCCATATGATCACGCGCAAGGAAAAGACTTCTGTTTGATTTATCCCATATTGCAAAAGCAAAAATGCCATTCAATTTGCTGGCACATTCAACTCCGTAACGTCTATAGGCCTCTAATATTACCTCTGTATCTGAATTTGTGTTAAATTTACAGCCATCCTTTTCAAGAGATTGCCTAAGGATTTTATAATTATATATTTCACCATTAAAAATGATTGAATAGCGCCCGTCATTGCTAGCCATAGGCTGATGCCCGCTACTAAGATCAATAATGCTTAACCGCCTGTGTCCTAAACCGACTTCACCATCTGTAAAAACACCACTATCATCTGGACCTCGATGTTTAATTACATTACACATCGCCTCTACATTCTTTTCAACGCAGGGTTTATCCTTATGATAATTTATAATTCCAGCAATTCCACACATTTTTTTGCCTGTTAATTTATTTAACTAATTTATGTCTTTTTTAAAAGAATTTTCGTCTACGGGCATTTTTATACCCTTTTCTACTTCAGAAATAACCCATTTGAATTTTCCTGCACTGGTTCTACTAAGTGAATCGACAAGCTTAATCGAAATATCCATCTCATCACCCATTCTAGATTTAAATTCCTTAATCAAATGTTGCGAGTCAGCATTAGTATAATTTAAATCTGGTACTATTCTAATTTCTACCCTGTCATAATCTTTCTGTATAATTTGTGATGCCTTTACAGAATGCATTGGTTTAAATGGGTGAGTTAAAACTGAGGGTGAGATCATCCGACCATCTTTTAGTGCAATAATATCTTCAGCCTTAGTAGATATGTCCTCCATTAACGGTAGAGGACTACCACATGAACACGCCTCTTTTTTTAGTGCAGTCATATCTGAGGTCAGGTACCGAATCATTGGCATTCCCATATTATGTAAGCTAGTCCCAACCATTTTTCCTACATTTCCAACCTGTAATAACTCGCCATTCTCACCCACAATTTCAGTTATCCCAAATTCAGAACATATATGGTGCCCCTCATGCATATCACATTCCGCTGCAAAAACCACACGTTCAGCGGCACCAAAATAATCAAAAATATGCGTATTAAAAACATCTTCGATTAGTTCACGTTGAAAATCATAAAGTGTTTCAGATGACGTAAGCACAGCATGTACCGGAAATTTTTGATCCGTTTTTTGTAGGAATTTTGCTAACAAGTAAATTGTCGAAGGATAGCCATCTATAATGCGTGGTTGAAATTTTTTTAGTTCATCAATATATGATTGAATATTTCCATCAGATAGATGAAATGCTGACATCAGCAAGTGATTATGAAAAAAATTATGCCGCCAAAATGGAGGTTTTTCTTGTTGTATTGGCACAATTATATTTCCACGCAAAATTGCGACTCGATCGCCAGAACGCTTTAGGTTTGCTCCAGCCCATCTATATTGACGATCCAATACCGCATAAGTCATATTAATCATTCCTTGATCATATAATATCTCGAGTGGTGTTCCTGTAGTACCACTAGTATGTCCAAGTTTTAATTGATTACGTTTAAATGCCCGTGAACGAAGATCATCAAAGTTTTCATGAATGTCTTTACGTGTTAACAACGGAAGTTTTTCTAAATCTGCCTGATTTTTAATATCACTGGGTTTTAAATTTAATTTAGACATTACGCTCCTATAATAAGGAACTGTTTCATATGCATGCTTAACAATTTTCCTTAATTGTTCATTTTGATAGGCAACTATAGCTTGTTGGTCAAGGTTACTCTCTGTCAGCAATAAGAGTTGCTGAAATTTAACATATTCATCGCCATAGCGCTGCTTATCCAACATTGCATTAAATCCACTTAACACAATGTTTTGTAACATCACTGGCAAGTGATCATATAATTGTTTTAAACTATTATTCATTATCTTTGATACTGTTATTCTGCTCTCGAGACCAGCTCTGAATACAATTTTTCATAAGCATTAATCATCCTATCTGAAGTAAACTTATCTTTATATCTTTCATAGCCAGCACTTGCAACATTTTGGCGTTGATCTCTGTCTATTATCAAACTCTCCAACTTGTTCGCAAACACATCAATGTCACCTGCTTCACTTATTAAACCAGTGACACCATCTTCAATAACGTCACAATTCTCGCCTACCTTAGTTGCCACAATGGCTTTACTCATAGCCATAGCTTCCAAAATAACAACTGACATAGCTTCCCAATGAGAAGTCTGTATAAATATATCTAACTCTGGTAATACGGTACTACTGGCATTTGGAACCCAGCCCATCCATTTTATAATATCGTCAATTTTGAGTTGCCTGGCCTCACTTTCAAGCTTTTCTCTTAAATCACCATGCCCCACAATAATTAATTTAAAATTATTATTTCTTTTTCTAACTATTGAAATTATTTTCAATAAATCACTGAGTCCTTTTTGTGGAATCAGTGTACTAATACTTCCAATTAATACCTTTTCATTTTCTGCCTTATATTTTTTTACTTCTTCAAGACTATTAAGTTTAGGCTTATCTATTCCATTCCAAATTGTTTTAATTCTATTTTTTTTCATCTTAAAGGTATCAATGATTTTTCGTTTTTGAGAATTTCCAACGGCAATAATTCTATCGGGGATCCACCATAATAATTTTTCCATTCTTAGATATTTTTTTGGACGATGTGGATAATTACCAAAATGACAGGTATGCACCAACCGTACCGAAGGTATAATAAAACGACAAATTGCAGAATCAAAAAATGATGCAAGGTCATGCGAATGAATGATATCAATATTTTTCTTTTTTATAATTTTCCGCAATTCAAGTGAAGAAAAATAATTTGCTTTTCCATTTTTTTTCTTTGGCAATCCGACAACATTATAATTTTCTTCAAGGAGTTTATCTTTTACGGCTCCACCCTGATTAATATGACACACAGTAATATTAAATCTGGAACGATCAATATTTCTGACCAGTGTTAATATCACATGCTCAGCACCACCAATATGTAAAGTGCCGTTTACAATTAAAAGATTTATTTTTTTCATTTTAAGTAATTTATATTTTTGTTTTAACAAAGGATCTGATTTTCGTACTACTATCTTCCAGACTATTATCCCCAGCATAGTCATTTTTATTGTTAATAAATATATGATTTGCAGACAATAATATTGCCCCCAAAACAAAGGAGTGTGGGTAGTATAAAACCGACAAGAATGCCCCAGAAACGGCAAAGCCTATTATACTCCCATTTAAGCAGACAAATAGTTGCCGATATTCTTTTTCTTTATCACTATTTCCATCGATTTTTTTAAGATTCCCCTTATTTCTAAAATAATTCAGCAATAAAAAAGATACTAAATATATAATTCCGGGAAACCCAAACTCAGCAAACACAAGAAAATACATTGAATGTGCCGTTAACCCATGCAAGACAGGGAAATATCCCGCACCAACGCCCAAAATTGGATTTGCAAGAGCCAACTCAGTCGCATGCTTCCAGGCCATAATACGCCCTTGCGCCGACCCTTCTTCCTCATAATTACTAAGCGTCTCCATTCTCGAAAAATATTCTGGTGGAGCAAACATAACAACAGTCACTGCTAAAACTAGTAATGCAAAAACACCAATAAATTTATTTTTACTTTCCCACCATAGATATACCAGGATACACCCCAGACCTAATGTTGCCCCTCTTGACTGCGTACCTATTATTGAAAGCAATAATACTAACAATATTCCCATAAACAATATTTTCTTGATTTTTGTATCTGCGCGAAGTAAAAGATATAGACACATGGGAAATACAATACATAACGAAAGTGCGAAATCATTACCGTCTCCTAAAAAAGGACCAGCCGTCATGTAATTTCGGATTTCCGGATGCAGAATAATGTCCGGATTTAATATAATTAATAATAAATGAATTATTACAAGTGACAATAAAACACCATTTAGTTTTTCATGACTATCCGTATAAAAAGCAATTATATAGAATAGAAAAAAATAGCCCAAATCCTGAGTAAATCGTCTATACGCATAAAGTGTAACATCCGCTGTAAGCACTGAAACAACAATTAGAAAGATAAAAAATGCCAACCAACGTGTATTGCCACTAGACCAAATCCCTGCATGATTGATTTTCGATGAGGAGCCGACAGTAAATGCAAGCAAGCCTAACGGTATTATTGTTCCAATTTTAGAAGCCCCGAATATTGGGTAATACAATTCAGGCCGTATATACTCAATAAATAATACCAATAATAGAGAATAATAAGCCACCTAACACCTCATGGGTTTATACTATCGATATAAAAATCAGCTAGCTTTTTTACACGTTTACGATGGCTAAAATTATTTCTAATAATGGCTTCTCCTTTTATTGCCATTGAATAAAAACAATCACTCTGCTCAACAAAGTCTTCTAATAATTCTGATAATTTTAAAATGTCGCCCGCATTAAATACTGTTCCAGTTTTTTTATGTTCTATAATTTCACAAGTTCCACCTACATTTGTTGCAATTACTGGAACTCTCATTAGCATAGCTTCTAGAACTACATTCGGCATCCCTTCTGTATATGAACTCTGAACGATCATATTGACATTATTATAAATATTAACCATATCTTTTCTGAAGCCCAGCATGAAAACTGAATCATCTATATTATGGCTAACCGCATATTTTTTAAGCATGTCATAATTTTCTCCAATGCCAATTAACAGCACCTTAACTTGTTCATGTTTTTTTAGAAGCGTCTCACTCGCCTTTAAAAAATCTAATTGACCTTTTTCAGGACTCAAGCGACCAATATTTGCAATTAAAACTGCATCAGTTGAAAGACCTAACTCCTTGCGGAGACATTTTTCAACTTTATACTTCTCATAATTTTCCAGCTTCAGAGCATTATTTATTACCGTGATTTTATTACTATTAATACCACTATCTACGGCGATTTTTGCTGTCTTATTTGATACTGATATGACTTTATTAAAAAAGCGTAATAGCCGTTTATCTAGCCAAGTATATACAACCCCTTTTTTGTCATTTGCAATCCAGCCATGGATAGTGGATACAATTGGTTTCCTTCTTATTTTCGCACAAAGCAAACCAAATAAATCCGATCGAAAATCATGTGCATGTATTACATCAATTTTATATTCGCTGATAATAGATAATATTTGTCTAATAACATTATAATCAAATGCATTTTTCTCCTCGATGATCACCACATCTAGATTTCTATTTCTTGCTTCATTCGTGTACTCATTTGTTTTTTGCGCACCACCAGAAAATCCAGCAATAATAAAATGAAAACCATTCCCCTCCAGAGATTCAGCACAGTCCAATATAGTTCTTCCCGGCCCATCAACCCATGGCGAATCACGTAAATCTAAAATATTAATGCTTCTGTCAGTCATGATTTTTAATTAATTAAGTCGAGTTGAAAAGTCATCTAAAAACAGCAATGATTTTAAAGGCCCGGCTTGTTTTCCTTTCTTATAATGCAAGAGTATTGTTTTGTTGAGCTTTTTGATATCATAATTATTAATTACGAATTTTCTGCTCGAACCCCCTAAACCTACCATTTCATTATTTTCCATCATCAATAATTTTTTGATTTTATCAGCAATTATATGCGCCACCCCAGGCTCAATATTAAATTGTTGCATTGCAGGAGACGTTGACTCTGGTACGCCACCCGCAGTTGAATTTATTACCATCGTTTTAAAGAGCATTGCTTCTTGCACGATGCAAATACCCTAAAAATTCAATATATTTATCCAGCTTATTCTTAATAACATATTCCTTTAGGTTTCCAAGTAATGGGCCGCTACCTATCAACTTATAATGAATATCTGTAACACCTTCATCAACTAATATTTTTATAGCCTCAAGTGCAAATACATGTCCTTTTTCTTTGTTCATGCGTCCGATAGTTAATAACTCCAATATTCCATTGGCCTTATAAACCTTGCTTTCATCAGCTATAAATTTATCCAAATTGAACCCAACTGGAGAGACATAGATATCCTCCGGGTTGCACCCTCGAGAAATCGCATGCTCTCTTGAATTACTTGAATTTGTAAATACACGATCAACACATGAAAATGCTTCTTTTGCATCACTGTATTCAATTTGAGGAGCTCCCGCCACTTCACCTCCATGATAATAAAATGCAACCGGTGTATTTTTGTAAATATTTTTTAAAAATGGCATTTGAAGCGCAGCAATCAAATTATGTATCAAAGATAAGTCTGGTTGTTCTAATGTGAATACTAATATCCTCATCACATTTAACAGTTTATATTTAACTGAACCGATATCTGACAACCCGATTCGAATTGATTTACTTCTAGCTACAGGGCTGATTAAAATATTTTTTACTATAGTAAGAACATGCCTCGGAATAGTCCTAAGTGTGGTTGGGTAATGCTTTGCCCTAGTATATAAATTTAATTTAATTACTTTTTCTTCTAATTTTTCACCTTGCACTGATGAGGAAAATATTTTTAACTTATGTCCTTCACGGATAAATGCCTCAAATTGAGTATCAAAATAGGACTTATAGAGGCTTGTATAAAATACCGTGAAAACATAAATCAGCATAATGCGCTTTCCCCGCAATTCAGTTTATAGCTCATATAAAGCACCATTTCCACAGTGATAAAAATATTATTATCATCGTCCACCTATACTATCCCAACATTGTTATAGATCTATCCATAATTCTGCTTTACTGTTTAAGACACAACCACATCATCTTTTGGATGGCGCGCATGATCAACTAAACTATATCCAAACTTGGAAACCTTACTTTCGAACATTGAAACAGCATCTTGAGATTCAAAAACAGTATGTGATAATTGCCGTTCTTCTCCAAACATCCTCAGTCTTATATAGCGCCTGAATGTTCTCCGCAGATTAAATTTGTTTTTCTTATGTGCATGAACAGCTTCTGCCGAAGGAATTGGTTTAGCTCTATTTTTTGTCTGAAGGAATGTATTCCACCATTTATGAAAATATTTATTATTTACATTTTCATCTATATGGAATTTATATTTGAATGTTTCTAACCCAACAAATCTTTCCATATCTTGTAAAATTCGATCTGGATTTTTAACAAAGCTTTCATAACTGACAACCTTTGCATTATTTATATACTTAATGTCATCTTGCATTAAAGAATGAGCATATATCCAATGATGAATGAGTGAATATATTCCTGTCCCACTCCACTTGTGCGTGGCTATAGATGTTGCAACCGGGTGTCTGGTTATAAAAATAAAGTAACTATTAGGAAAAATTTCCTGAATAAATCGTGACTGAATAATAGTTGGTGGACTTTTGTCTAAAAATACATTTTTTGAGTCACCCCATTTTTTTTTCCACTCATGGCGAATTCTATTTTTACCTTCTTCAGTTAATAACTCTGATTTTTCAGTTAAATGAGCATTAGCATCGAAACAAAACCTTCCAGGACCACCATAGAAATTATCTGTCGGATACAGTGTCTGCAAAAATTGACCCTCATCTTCCGGAACATTTGTATTTTTAAAGGCGCTAACTTCAGGATGTTGTGCAAGACATTTTGCAAACATCGTTGTTCCACTTCGGTGCAAACCAGCTATAAAAATATATTTTTCGTCTTCCATTGTAAAAGTATTATTCCTGAAGTTATATGCAAGCAATTACGATAGTAATCTTTGATACATTTTCTGGGTTAGCTCTACATTTCTTTTAATATGAAAATGTTGCTCTAAGCGTAAACGGCCATTCTCACCCATTTTTATTCGTCTTTCTGGATCATTCAGTAATGTAACCACAATATCGGCTAAAGCCTTATCATCACCCGGCTTAAACATTGCACCGGTTTCCGCCTCAACAACAATTTCCGGGACAGCACCTTCGTTCGAACCTACCACGGGTTTTGACAATGCCATTGCTTCAATCAGAACACGTCCGAAAGGCTCCGGCAA
>VAPK010189529.1_pt1 | contig 19941 bp, 19 predicted proteins | sample 3395031 | NCBI WGS metagenome assembly VAPK01 (sample SAMN08290443, study PRJNA428436) | hydrothermal vent metagenome | isolation source: Deep-sea hydrothermal vent chimney 1 | place: Pacific Ocean: Juan De Fuca Ridge
AAGATAAGGAAAATGAAAAAAAGAATCCTAAAGAATCACTAGTTTCACGGGTTAAGAAAAGTATCAATGCTGCTGTTGTTATCCGAAAATATGAAGAACCGATCCAAAAAGAAATGGATATGGAAGCTAAAGATAGATTATTTCAGTTAATTTCACTCAGGCTTGAAACCTTGCGTATGATGTTATTACAAAGTAGTAATGATAATTATCACCAGCAAATAATACGGATTAAAACATTAACTAAAAGTTATTATCCAGATGATGAAAAATTACAAAAGGCATTAGATAGTTTAAATGATGTAAATTTATCACCTGATGTTCCTGATGTTTCCTTATCTTTAACGTTACTGGAAGAAGCGATGTCTAAAATTAATAAAAGTGTGAATAGCAATGAGGGAGGTTTGAAATAATGCGTTATTTATTTTTGTTTTTATTAATTGTTGGTGCATTTTGGTTTGGTGTATATGCAGTTGAGCATTCCTCAGATGTTTTAGTAAAGTTTCAATGGAATGATAGTCCAATCAGCGTAAGTCTCACTAGTACAACACTATTGATAGCAGCAGTCCTGAGTTTGGTTGGTATGTATTTGTTAATAACTGTACTGAAATTCCTATTTGGATTAAGAAAGCGCTTTAAGAATCACCGTCAGATGAAGCTTTCAGCAAAAGCAAATCAAGAGTTAACCAAGGGTTTAGTACACTTTACTGAAGGCCATTGGGTAAAATCTGAAGAGGTATTATTAAATACAGTTAAGCACTCTGAGACACCGCTCTTAAACTATCTTGCTGCTGCTCGTGCAGCGCATATGCAAGAAGCATACGAAAGGAGAGACTCCTATCTTAAAACAGCAAGTGAACAAGGGGATGATGCACGCATTGCAGTGTCCGTTTCTCAGGCCGAAATGCAATTCACTAGTAATCAATTAGAACAGGCACGTGCTACGTTAATACACTTATTAGAGTTATCCCCTAAGCACCCCTATGCCTTGAAACTACTTGCTAAGGTTTATTATCAGCAACAGGATTGGAGTAATTTATTTTCCATATTACCTGATCTTGATAAGTTGTCTTTAATAAAAGAAAGTGACTGTGAAAAATATGAAACTACCGCATTAACGGGTATCTTTCACTCGCTGTCTTTTGATAAAAAACCAGCTGATTTAAAGAGTTTGTGGAAAAAATTACCAGCTGGTATCCGAGATAAATCACCCGCTTTACTTCTCTATATTCAGGCACTCGATAACTCTGGTGATGAAAGTGGTAGCCTTAAACTACTGGTTAACCAACTTAATAAAGAGTGGAATGAGAAATTAGTAGAGTACTTCGGCCAGATAGATCATGAGAACCTTGGTGCTGCTATAAAGCAAGGCGAGAAGTGGCTTTTAGATAATGAAAAAAGCCCCATGTTGCTATTGGCATTGGCTCGTTTGAATAGAAAATACCAACTCTGGGGAAAGAGCAAAGCATTTTATAATGCGAGTCTTAATTTTTCACCTTCCGCCGCGGGTTATCTTGAGCTTGCTGAATTATTGGAAGAGCTTGAAGAGTTTGATAATGCACAGGTCTGTTATAAGCAAGGATTGCAATATAGCATTCACCAAAAAGGTGCAGTACTTACATTAAAGTCAGTACGTAGTGTCGATCCTTCTTTGGCTGTAGTCTCTGACTCAGTGGAAGATATGTATTCAATATAACAAGAGAGCTTTATGTGAAAGTTGTGACGAACAAAGGTCTCGCACTATTTGTTTAAAACGTAAAGCTAGACTTAACTTCAATACCGACTAACGGTTTTAATTCTGTTTCAAATAATGTTGTACGAATAAACTTATTGTTTTCTCTAACAACTTTCATCGCGTGCGCAATATGGTTACTACCAACAACAATAAATAGTCTTCCACCTGGTTTAAGCAATTGCTCAAAAAGCGGTAAATATTCAGGAATCGCTCCCGTGACTGCAATTGCGTCATATTGTTTACGAGAATCTAAAGCAGAAAGAGCATCCTTTTTTTCGAGGGTGACATTTGAGATATTAACTTGTGATAGGTTAATCTCTGCTTGCTCTAAAAAGTCATCATAGATATCAATACTATGGACACTGTTTGCCATATTTGCCATACAAGCGGAGACATAACCACTTCCTGTGCCTACTTCAAGACATTCATCATCAATATTAATCTCAAGTTCTTGTAACATTCGACCCTCAACCCGAGGAAACATCATGGACTCATCATGCTCCAGTGGTACTTCAATATCGGCATAGGCAAGTGAACCCATAGAGTCAGGAACAAAAATATCCCTAGGAATGCTTCCCATCGTTTGCAGAACAGTGTCATCGAGGACAGACCATGGACGGATCTGCTGTTCTATCATATTAAAGCGAGCTTGTTCAAAATTCATATAGATTTCTCAATTTGGTGCAGTGTCAATATACTTAGTTATAGTGCCCTAGTAAACTGCACTAATGATTATTTCTTATACTTTTTTTGTTGTAGTTTCGTTAATAATTGCTGAACTTCATATAAATCATTTGAATTTGGTGCAGGAAATTTTAATGCCTGTTGTAACTGTATTCGAGAGGACTTATAGTCACCAACGCGTAAATTTCTTTGCGCAGCAGCGCGTAAACCCATAAACCGAAGACCTTTTAAGCGAGCTGCTTCTTGCCTAACTTCAAAAAGCTCTAAGCTAGTTTGCTCTGAAGTATTTATATCATTTAAAATTTGCACTGCATTATCTAATTGATGCAATGATAAATAAGCTTGAGCAAGTGGTATGGTTAATGCTTCATCTCCTGGGTAGATTCTAAGCAAAGGAGTAAGTTTTTTAATAGTATTTGTAAATTGACGTTGTTTGTTAAATAACTGTGATAGAAGAATTGCTTCAGAAACATTTCTTGCTTTATTGCCTAAAGTTTTAATTGCTAAGGGATAATTCCTGCGTTGTTTTTGTTGCAATGATTTTGAATATTTTTTCAGAAATGAAGGAGTAGAATCTGGTATAGATAAAGTAGAATTGGTTAGTGCGCGTAATTTTTCACGCATATAGACAAAGCTAATATTTTCTTTGCCACGAAAAACACCCAGTTTATTCGCTCTTTCATTGGTGTCACTAACACGTTTATACGTTAGTGGGTGGTTTTGCAAAAACTCTCTTATTTCTGCGTTTCTACTATTGTCGCCTATTCGTTCCAGCTTCTGTAAAATATTAGGCATACCTTTTGGATTAAATCCGGCCCTAGCCAGAATTCGTAAACCGACACGGTCTGCTTCTTCCTCAGCCTCTCTTCCAAATGATAATTGTTGATGAGCCATTGTGGCCATGGTGGTATTAAGAATCGCTTGTCCTGCCTGAGAATCCTGTTTGCTGGCTAATATGCCAGCAATCATTGCTGCACCAGATACTAATTGATTATATTTAGCCTTTTCAAGCATCCTTGGTATATGCCTTTGAGTTAAGTGTGCGATTTCATGTGCTATAACAGCCGCTAATTCACTTTCATTTTTTGCGCGTAATATTAAGCCTGTATTAACTACTATTACTCCACCAGATGTAGCAAAAGCATTGATTGCATTGCTACGAGAAACAACAAAGTAATAGGGCGTTGAAGAACTTGCAGCTTGAGCTGTTAACCTATTTCCTAAGGCTCTAATCCAAATATTAATTTCTGGATCTTCAATGAGTTGTCCACTGGCGCGAAAGCGACGTAATGCTCTTAAACCAGAGGGTAATTTCTTGGAGTTTGTTGTAAAAGAAGGAGGGGCATTTCCTAGATCAGGAAGATTTAGATCAGGTAGCTCAAGGTTTAAATCTGCATGAGCAGAAAATGACATTAGTAAGACAACGACATAAACAATAGTTCTTTTCATAATTATTATGATAGTTTTATAGCGAGTTAGTTCAAGTATATACTATGGCACCCCCCCCTTTTTTATACAATTGCAATATTTGTAGCAATTTCTGCTTTATCTGGCTATCTTTTTAACTTGACGCAATGCAGGCTCAAGTGGTATATTAGATAATAGTAAAATACTAATATTATAATGGTGCAGTTGTATGGTGGGTGTGAAGGAAATTGATGCTGTTGGTCTTAAAGACCTTTTAGACAAAGGTGAAGAGATTCAGTTATTTGATGTCCGTTCACAAGCAGAATTTGCACAAGGCATCATTGCAGGCGGTGAATTTGCCCCATTACACACTATTCCTCTTAAGATGAATGACTTACCTAAAGATAAGAAAATTGTCTTTTACTGCAGAAGCGGCGCAAGATCTGCCCAAGCCTGTGCTTATGTCGCTCAAAATACAGGAATCGAAGCAATAAATCTTCGTGGTGGAATCATTTCTTGGTACCAATCAGGCTTTGAAATCATCAGACCTGATGAGATACAAGCTCAATCATAAGCAACTCGATCCACGAACTTTCACCTTATATCTCTCATAGCAATTTATTTCGTTTAACAAATATTTAGTCAGACTTCCTCACAATACCCTGATTATAATCATAATATCGTACAAAATAATGATTTGTTAGCGATACTCAAGTATTATCCCTCCCCAACTATTAATAATAGCGTGGCAATTAAAATAGACTTAGCCACGCTAACAGTCCTGTTATAGGACGATTGTTAAAAAGTTATTAGGCATCATTGATCTTCAAAACAGTCTGCAACTATAGAAAATCAACCTAATAACTAAATCAAATTAATCACAGATTTTAATTAAGGAGAAAAAAGCAATGACAGTAAAGAATGCATTCTATGCACAATCAGGTGGAGTTACTGCTGTAATCAATGCATCAGCTTGTGGCGTAATTCAAACTGCAAAAAAGCACAGCGATAAAATTGGCACAGTATATGCTGGTCGAAATGGAATTATTGGTGCTTTAACTGAAAAACTAATTGATACGAGCAAAGAGTCTGATGCAGATATTTCTGCATTGCTTCATACACCATCAGGTGCATTTGGCTCTTGTCGTTACAAGATGAAAAGTCTTGAAGATAATAAAGAAGAATATGATCGTCTAATCGAAGTATTTAAAGCTCATAACATTGGCTACTTCTTCTACAATGGTGGCGGTGATTCTGCTGACACTTGTCTTAAAGTATCTCAGCTTTCTGAAAAAATGGGTTACCCTATTCAAGCAATCCATGTTCCAAAAACAGTTGATAATGACTTACCTATTACTGATAACTGCCCTGGATTCGGCTCAGTTGCTAAGTACATTGCAGTTTCAACTCGTGAAGCGAGTTTTGATGTTGCTTCAATGGCTGAAACTTCAACTAAGATTTTTGTCCTAGAAGTTATGGGTCGTCATGCAGGTTGGATTGCAGCAGCAGGTGCTCTAGCAGCTGATGAAGATAATGATATTCCTGTTGTTATACTTTTCCCTGAGATTGAATTTGATCAAGAGAAGTTTCTTGCACTTGTTGACTCTAAAGTTAAAAGCCATGGTTACTGTACAATTGTTGTATCTGAAGGCACTGCATGGCCAGACGGTAGATTCCTTGCTGAGCAAGGAACTCGCGATGATTTTGGTCACGCTCAACTTGGTGGAGCAGCTCCAGTTGTTGCTAATATCATTAAAGATGCATTAGGCTATAAATTCCATTGGGCAGTTGCTGACTACTTACAGCGTGCTGCGCGTCATTTGGCTTCAAAGTCAGATGTTGAGCAAGCTTATGCACTAGGTGAAGCTGCAGTTGAAATGGCTGTTGCAGGTAAAAACTCTGTAATGCCAGCTGTTATTCGTATATCTAATAACCCTTACAAATGGGAAATTGGTTCTGGAGACTTAGCAGATATTGCTAATGTTGAGAAGATGATGCCTATGGAATACATCAGTGAAGATGGGTTTGGTATTACAGACGCATGTCGTGAATATTTACTACCATTAATCGAAGGTGAAGCTTACCCTCCATACAAAAATGGAATGCCTGACTATGTCACGCTAAAGAAAGAGCTAGTTCCACAAAAGCTACCTGAGTTTAAAATGAAGTAATACAATTCGTTTTAAACAATAAAAAAAGCCCTGATTTTCAGGGCTTTTTTTATTTGAGGCCTTGCACGAGAATATCACCATACTCTTTGTGCAAAGATCTCTATTTATTAAATTGGAAACAACTTAGTTTAAGTATTTACGCAAGTTTGCCTCTTTAACGGTATTCTCAAAGGCTTGATAGGCCTCAAAATCAACACCCTGAACTTGAGGTACTTCTTCATTAACTAGTACTTCGACTTTTTCTTCAGTTTGTTTTAACTGTAGTTTTAAACGCGCATTCTCTTTAATAGATTCTGCTAAATAGCTTTTAACCATTTCTAAGTCTCTATCAGATGTTTCTGTTTGTTCTCGTGAGTAGTAGCGATGTAACCACCAACCTAAGCCTGAGCCAGCCACTATCGCGATGGTACTTATTAAAACTGTTTGAAATAAAAAATAAGCCATAAAATCTTCCTTGATTATTTGGTTGTACCGTATGATCTCATTGTATAAAGCTGATTTTGCAATCCTTGCAAAAGTACCTAGTGAAACCTTTCCCTAAAATATCTGATGGAGTCTAAAAACCTACCAGAAGTTAATAATAGTGTATCAGTGATATCTGAAGGTTTTGTGTCAGTTTATCAGTATTAGAGGAGTCTCTGTCTTTAAAATCGTATATAAATTATTCAACTGTTTGATTTTTAATCACTAATTCACTTGTAACCTGACGAACACCTCTAACATTTTCAATTATTCTTTTTATTTTTTGTGCTTCATGCTTTCCTTTGACCTGACCACTAATAACAACGTCCCTTCCTTTAATAAAAAAGTTTGTTTTCTGTAAATCTTGTTTTGCTAAAGATTGAGTGATTTTTAGTTTTAAATCAAACTCCAAGCTTGGGCGAACAAAATAGTGTGAGCTGACAACTAGTGTGGATATTATTAGCGTAGCCAAAAGTAACAACAATATAGCTGGACTCTTTGAGTGTGAGGGTACATTTGACATCAAATTCATACATTAAAAAAATAAGAAGGTTGAATTTAGCAAATAATGTTTTTCTATTTCATATCAATAGATATGAGGAATAAGAAAAGAGACTAAAGGTGTGATTACTTATTTATTTAGATCGTTAATTAGAGTCAGCCATCTTTTTTGAGTATTTTGAGATAGTCCAAGTTGAGTGGAAATCTGAGAAAAAGCCCCTTTATCAAAAGTTGAAATACGAAATACATCCGTATTAACTGTTTCGATTTCACACTCTATCCCTGTTAATTTACGTGATAGTCTGATGCTATCTTGATGATCATATATTGATTCCTGAATGAGCTTTGCCCCACGAATTTGCATCGCGGCAATATCATCAATCGATGACAGCAAATTATCAATATTATCGAATTTTTTTAACAACTTAGCAGCTGTTGCCATTCCGACCCTGGGAACGCCTGGGATATTGTCTGCTTTATCTCCAGCAATGGCGAGCTGATCGGCAATTTGCCTAGGCTTAACACGAAATTTTTTAGTGATCGCTTTACTATCCAACTTATTGCCACGATTATATTCCCACCAATGATCATTCTCATGCACAAGTTGAGCTAAATCCTTATCTGCAGTAATTATATTTACAGCTATGTTTTGATGCCGTAACGATTTTGCCCATGTGCCAATAAGGTCATCCGCCTCATAATGTAAGCTAGCATCTTGATGAATTCCAAGAGCCTGAATAAAACTACGACATAGTTTAAACTGCTTTCGCAAAGAATCAGGCGCAGGAGAACGATTATTTTTGTAATCAGGATATATTTCTTTTCGGTGTGAAGTCTGCAAACTTTCATCAAAAGCAAAAGCGATAAGCTGAGGCTTTTCATAGGAAAGTAAACGATAGACAAAATCAATAAAACCTAGAACGGCGTTAATGGGGTTTCCGTTTATATCAACTTGTTCGCTAGGGTTGGTATACCAAGCTTTAAACACATAAATACTTGAATCTATCAACCACGCAGGCTGATTCATGATTTGTTATCCATAACGTCCATCGGCACGAGCTTTAATAAGCATCGGAGCGTATTTGATAAAAAATAGCAGAAAGGCAGCAATCCATAGTACTTGGGAAGTTTCAATAAAATAAAGATAATACTGGTTAAGAAATAAAGGCAGTATGACACGAATGATCGCGCCTATAAAAAGCAAGGCAAAAATAATATGTAATATTTTTGGTGGCTCAAACACATTATTCCCCGTATGACCAAGTGAAACTCGTGCCATCATACCCGCAGTTATCATCCCTATTCCGCCATATGCAAATGCATGTAGCGACAAGAAAGGGGAGACATCACCAATGACAGAAGCAACCTTAAGCAGAAAGCCTAGTACAATCCATGAATAGCCCACATACAAGACCCATAACAGTGATTTCTTCCATATGTTTTTATGGTACCAACCATAGAGTCGTGCACTATGTAGTATCACGAGTGCAAGCCCTAAAATAGCCACGATAAAGTGATTGGGAAAGAAAATATCAGCAATAGTAAATGCAAGAAATAACCACAAACTACTTACATCTACCCATTGATAATTCTTTGCAGAGAAAGGACAGCCAAGACCTTTTTCAATAAAGAAAGGAATTACTCGTCGCCCCATATTAAAAATCACTGCTAGGGCAGTATAAAAACCTGCATAAAGTCCATAATGTACGCCGTTATCAACATAGCCTAATAAGCCAAGATAAAAGACAACGTTAGCAATAAAAAGTAACAAGAGCTTCCCACTAAAAGCAAGATTACTCCACTGCCGCTTTTTAAAGACGGGAACAGAAAATGCAATGGTAACAGCAAGTAAAAAAAGGCTATCAAGTATAGCAACTGTAGGTATAACCCAAGTACCTGAGACAAAGACTAGTAGGCGGGAGATTAACCAGAGTAAAAATAACAGTAATAATGGTTTGCCATTTATCGTTTGAATACCTGTCCAGTTTTTTACTGCCGTCAATAAAAACCCTGAAATGGTTGCAGCAGTAAATCCAAAAATCATTTCATGTGCATGCCAGCTAATAATGGGATAAGCATTCGGCAGTATCCCTTTTCCCAAGGTATAAATAATTAACCAAAGTGAAATTGAAACAACAGCGAAAGATATTGCAGCAAAGAAAAAAGGGCGGAATCCTAAATGTAAAAAGGCTATTTTTCCTGAGTCTTGAGGCGTTATATTTAACATTCTTGGGATTTTATATGAAAGAATAAATAATTGACAATGATCTTAATCAAGGTGGCTTTTATCTGGAATCAGTCCGCTAGTCAGTGATTTCTTGAATATCATATAGAACATAGTTAATATTCTTCTATACCCTAAGGGAATTCTGACTAAGTCTAATGTCCGCAATGACTAGAAGCCGAGTCTCCTTAAAAATAAAAATAATAAAAATAAAAAAGGCAAACCCGATGGATAAACTTATTCAAATTGTTGTGTTATGTACTGTTGCAATAGTTACTACGCTTGTTTTAAGTGGTTGTGGTAAAACCACATCGACAGAAGAGAGTACAAATGTTGCAGAAATTAAAAGTAAGCATCTCTCTTCTTTTTTAACACTACATAATCAATATTGTGAAAGAACTTATGAGTCCCAAGAGCTCTTGCAAGAGTCTCTAAAAGGCTCTTTAGAGCTTTCACTCGCTAAAGACTTTAATGGTGTATATGAAGTGCATATAGATGGGGTCAGTTTTGCGGTATCTCCTGAAGAGGACGGCTGTACAACAGATGTTATGGTGCAAACTGAAGACAATAAATTATTATTTAGTTTTGAAGATATCAATAAGGCATTAATTGAAAACGGCTATGTAGAGACGGGAGATCCTGTGTCGCGTAAAGATCTCGGTACAGATCAAACTGAATTAACCATTATTGAGAAAAAGTATATTTCTCCAAAGGGAGAGATCACTACGCTTGATTTTCCTCTAGAAAAGAAAGATAAATACTATATGACTCTTTTTGCGGAGAAATTTACAGAAGCCAAGCAAGATATTAAAGAAAAAGTAATTCAATCATTAAGAATGGCCTCTCGATAATAAATATCACTTTCTCTGTTAAAAAGTTTGGGGTGTGCCTGTATGAGTATAAAAAACACTTCAAAATTTTTAAGAAGTACCGTTAATTCGAGTTTTATACTATTTCTTATAATAGTCTGAACGATAAGCGCGCTTATCGGGCACGTATTGATAATTTTTCGTGATAAGAGTTAAATTGAATATAAATACTAAGAGCATGTTGCTTTAGTGAAAATATAAAAATTATAAGGTTATCGTCATGTATTTAATTGCATCATTTATTGTAGCATTAGCTATTACTATATTTCTAGTTAGTAAAATTGCAGAAATGCTTCAAGCTAAACGTTCTGGTATGTCTTGGATATTTTTAGCCTCTACTATCGGAGCTTTCGTTGCGGCATTAACTTTGGTTCCTTTGGGATTATTCGTTGAAGGACTAGATCCAAATGTCATGCTCATATTAACAGTAGTAATTATGCTAATTGTTTCCAGTATGGCATTTAAATATATCAATAAAATGAATTGGGGTAGTGCTATCACAACCAATATTGCGAACATAGTACTTTCGTTAGTGGCCATCACAGCCGCCGTAGTATTAAATGGTGGTTCTTTGGATGAAACCTATGAGACAGTTAGTAACTCAATTACAAAAAACACTAATATGGTTAGTCAGGTTGCTTCTGGTGATTTCAATAGCCGAAGTGATGATAGCGTAACTGCGAATGGTGAAATGCAAGTATTAGCAGAAGACGCCGAAACACAAGAAGAGAGTGATATAGAAGAGCCACTTGTAACGGAGTTAGATCTCTTACCATTAGGAACAGTTGAGGAGATTGCAAAGAAAAAAACCCAAGTCTATATTGAGCCTAAGTATCATGTCATAAGTATTAGTAACATTCGTTCAGTTGTTGGAAAGCCAATACGAATTTTAAAGAAAAATGGTAATAAAATAACAGGTTCTTTGGAGCGTATCAGTGGTAATGATATTGTTGTTTTACAAAGGCTAAGTAATGGTTCTGCAACAACACCTATTTCATTAGCTTCTATTAAGAAATTAGAAGTATATAAATAAGCTTCTACATAATATCTAACAAATAAAAAGGGCTTAGAGTTTCTAAGCCCTTTTTATTTGTGTTAAGAGTATTGATGTCTCTTACTAGGGTATAAAGCCCAAGATTAAGCTACCATCCTCGTTTGTAATCATATTCCCAACTACGAGTAAATTGATGCGACCAGTCTTGATTCTTTTTATAGGAATCTGAAGGTGGGTAAGGAACATATTCATTATAAGTTTGGCGAGGCCAAAAGCGATTATTATTTTGATAATTGTTGTTATAATTACAACTTACGATACCACGCTTACACAGTGTTTTTCTCCACTCATACTTGAAAAAATGCTTGTAAGCTGGCCTTGAAGTTGCTTTAAAATGTACCCGCACAGAGGGTGAGTAGGTCTCCTCACCAAATCCTGTCCCAGTTGATTCATCCGCAAAATAACCTCTTCTTGCTGATCTCTTACCATTATTTTTGTGTTTCTTATTATAGTAATGCCTTTGTTTTTCATTAAATACGGCAACTGCGATGACACCCATTGCAGAATGATCTCCCCATGCGCTTGAATATGAATCCCCTGTTGATGTGAAATAAAAGCGATTAACCTGATTTCTGGCTGTCCTCCAGCCTTTATAAGATGCCGTTTCATGGGGGTTTAATACATACATTCGCTCGTTATGGCGCAAGTAAGACTTTTTACCATTTAATATATTTCTACCATCTACAGCAACAACAACACCAATTCGCTTATTGCTGGTATTTTTAATTCGCAGCTTATAACGCTTACCTTTCACTGCTTCGAGATAAGTGCGTTGTGTTTGATAACCATTATTATGTTTTTGTGAGGCATATTGATTCAGCACTTTGCCAGAATCATCTATCACTTCAATTTGAACTGGTGAACTGGCGTTATAGTAAGTCTGAGAGCCGTAATCGGCATGCGCACTACTCAATGAAAAAATCAGAGCTAATAACAATAGAATTCGGGAAAATATCCGAGAATATAAATGAGAAAAAACGGTCTTTATAAATACTTTCATTTTAATGATCCTGTTATGTCAGTAATCATTCAGACCTGCATTTTTAAAATTTGTTCAACTTTAGACTCAAACATGAGTAATGAATTGTGAATCTAAGCCACATCTGTGTGCGGATTTTCTCAGCTTATAGTTTGCTATTTTGTTCTTGATACATTTTAAGTAAGGTATTTATGGCTGCCGCTGCAAGGTCATTACCTCCCTTAGTGCCTTGTAATACTATGCAAGGAATTCCCTGTTCTTCGCAAATTTCCCAAAGGCGAGCTTTAGCCAGTTCAGCACCACTGAAGCCCGCAGGAGTGGCAATAATAAGTGCGGGTTTCTTAACACTGTGTTCATGATTATCATCTAACAATTCAAGTAATCGAAACAATGCTGTTGACTCTGAACCAATCACGACAATGCTATCTGAAATATAAGATTTCCATAGATCTACAGCCACCATACTACGCGTGTATTTTTTTGACTTTGCTTGCGAGATCACGCTGGCTTTATTAATTAAGCAGATAGGCTCATTCTTTAGATATTTTTGTTTTATCCCACAACTTATAGACTCATTATCACAAAGTACGTCAAAATCATTTTCCATGAATTCCATAATGTTATTAACAACATCAGGGCTGAATTTTATCTGTTCGAGAATTGATGTATCACCATTTGCAATAAGCATTTTTATAGCGATTAATTGCTCCGCAGGTTTTAAGTGATCTATTTCAACGTGATCTTTAACTGACTGTATAGAGAGTTGTTGAACTTTTATAGGGTTTTTTTCGTACTTAATCATAGAGCGGAGAAGCTAATTTAGTATGCATATTATACATGAACTCAATAGAGTTATTAGAATGGAGTGTTATTTTAAATAAAACTGTTAAAATGTGAGCTACTTTGATTTTACAAAATTCTTATGAAACAACCTGTTTTTGAAACAAACCTTAAAAACCTTGACCTGATAACAAGAGGTAAGGTGCGTGATATTTATAACGTTGACGAGCAACATATGCTCATTGTCACTACTGATAGATTGTCTGCATTTGATGTGGTATTGCCAGACCCAGTGCCGAATAAAGGCATTGTTTTAACACAAGTATCGAATTTTTGGTTTAATAAGCTGTCACATATTATTGATAATCATTTTAGTGATATTACGTTAAACGATTTAAAATTAAGCACCGCTGAACTAGAGATACTAAAAGGGCGAAGTGTGATAGTGAAAAAACTTAAACCATTGCCTCTAGAGGCAATAGTGAGAGGATATATTATCGGTTCAGGCTGGAAAGACTATAACGAAACAGGGAAAGTTTGCGGCATAGAGTTACCTACAGGGCTAAAACTTGCGGATAAACTTCCTGAAGTACTTTTCACGCCTTCTACAAAAGCAGAAGTTGGTGGGCATGATGTTAATATCAGCTTTAATAAAATGCATTCACTTATTGGTGGTTTTCTGGCCGATGAAGTACGTAAAGTCAGTTTGGAACTTTACAAAGTAGCATCCGAATATGCATTAAAAAAAGGGATTATCATAGCTGACACTAAATTTGAATTTGGTTTAGATGATAAAGGTCGTTTGGTGCTTATAGATGAAATTTTATCACCAGATTCATCACGTTTTTGGGCCTTAGATGAGTACCAACCAGGTTTAAACCCTCCATCATTTGACAAGCAATTTGTAAGGGACTACTTAGAAACATTGGATTGGGATAAAACCCCTCCAGGACCTCATTTACCTGCAGAAGTATTAGATAAAAGTGCTGCAAAATACCAACAAGTAGCTGACTTGTTGTTAAACTAATCTACAAAACATAAAGAGCCAATATTAACCATGAATGCTGTTGTAACCTCTAAGTCCAAGCTACCTAGCTTTGCTAATCTGATATTAGTCATAGTATTAGGAATTTCACTCGCTAAGTTAATGTGGTTGGTTTTATCACCAGAAAAACAAGTTGATACTAGCTTTAGTAGTTCTGGAGAAGTGTCTAACACCAGTAGTAAAAGTGTGGATTTTGGTAAGCAAATTGCGAACCAACATATCTTTGGCTTAATTAAGAAAAAGCCTATCATTCAAAAAGCAAAAACACCTCCTAAAGCAGTCAAAAAAGCTGTTGTACGTACAAAACTAAATTTAAAGCTTCATGGAATTGTAGCCTATAAATCAAAAAATGGACTGGCGTTAATCTCTAAAGATAATGGATCACAAAAGGTATTTGGTAAAGGTGAAAAGATACAGGAAGGTGTTACCATCACTAATATATTACCTGGAAAAGTTATCCTTGATAATAATGGGCAGGTTGAAGAGTTAGTTTTACCCAAGAAAGAAATATCTAAGAATTCAAAAGCTAAACGGGGGGCACTAACTCAACATAATCTTCCAGGTAGTCAACCCTCTAAAAAATCTGCAAGAACATCTATGTTAGGTCAAAAACAATCATCGGTAAATTTAGGAAATTTTAGACAAAAAGTTGTCAAAAACCCTGCAATACTAATGCAAGTTGCTAGACCAACTCCTACCATTGTTGATGGAAAGTTCATTGGCTTTAGGGTACAACCTGGGACGGATAGAAAAATGTTTCGTAAGCTAGGGTTTCAAGCAAATGACATTATAATCGAAGTTAATGGAATTATTTTAGATGATGCAAGCAAAGGCGCTATGGTATATGAGGAGCTAAAACAAGCAGCTGAGGTATCTATCACAGTACAACGTGGGGCAGAGCAAGTTATTATCAACCGTCAGTTTTAGACTTATTTAATGATGAATTACCAAGTTTTTAAACTTGTAACTTGGCTTAAAAAAAATCATATACTAAAGTTTACCCTTAGTATCTCTTGCTTATTATTTTTTGTATCACAGAGCGCTTGTTCACGACAACCTGACCTTAAAAAAATAAGAATAAGTGGTCACACCATGGGAACGCAATACCATATATCAGTCGCAATCCCTTCTACGTTTGTTGTAAAAACAGATCTAAAAAAAGATATTGATACATTACTAGTTAAAATTAACCAGCAAATGTCGACCTATATTGAAGATTCAGAAATTAATCAATTCAATGATTATCGAAGTACAGACTGGTTTGCTGTTTCAATTGACCTTTTGGAAGTAGTAACTGCTGCTCAGGAAGTAAGTTATGCAACAAATGGGGCATTTGATATAACCATTTCCCCTTTAGTTGATTTATGGGGGTTTGGAGCAAAAACTCTTCTAGGGTTTCCACAACAGGAGCAACTAATAGAAACCCTAAAACATGTCGGCTATCAAAAGCTAAGTATAAGAAATATGCCACCTGCTATTCGCAAGAGGGATAAATTAATGCAAATTGATTTATCTGCAATAGCAAAAGGATATGCAGTAGACAAAGTAGGGCAACTTCTTAAATTCAATGAACTGAATAATTATTTAGTAGAAATAGGTGGAGAAATAAGTGCCAGTGGAACAAATCAAACAGGGGATATCTGGCAAATAGCAATAGAGAATCCAGATTATAATGAAAGCCTACCAACTAAAATTATAGCTTTAAAGGATATTGGAGTCGCAACATCTGGAGACTATCGTAATTTCTTTATAAAAGATGGTAAACGATTCTCACATATAATTGACCCTAAAACAGGTTATCCTACCCATCACAACTTAGCTTCAATCACTGTTCTTAATCAGTCAACGATGATAGCAGATGCTTATGCAACGGCTCTTTTAGTTATGGGTGAAAAAAGAGGAATAGTTTTTGCCAAAAAGAAGAAACTTAAAATTAATATGTTTATCCGCGAAGCAAGCTCCTATCGTATATGGAATAGTATTGATGGCACCCCCCCCTTTTTTTGATAATTAGTTAGGTTTTAATAAGTAACACTTCACCTGCCCTGCATTGGCTTGTTTTAATTCTTTCAAATCATATTCAGACCAATTAATTTGCTCTTCAGATTCATGCTCTACGTAAATGAGTCCATTGGAATCAAGCAATTTTTTTTCTTTGATTAGCGTTAGCGATTTCTCTAATAATCCGTGGCGATAGGGTGGGTCTATAAAAATCAGGTCGAAGAGCTTGCTATGGTTTTGTGCAGTGATATAGCCTAGTGCATCTGCGTTAATGACTTTGTGTTCTGATTTTAATAGTACTAGATTAGATTTAATTTGAGCGGCAACAGCTTTATTCTTTTCAACAAAAATAACATTTTCTGCGCCCCTTGAAAGTGCTTCTAAACCAAGTGCACCACTACCAGCAAATAGGTCTAAACAATTGGCATTGAAGACTTTGTTTTGTAGCCAATTAAAAAGTGTTTCTCTAATTCTATCGGGTGTGGGGCGAAGACCTAGCGCATCAGGAAAATTTAGTTTTCTGCTACGCCATTGCCCGCCGATAATCCGTAGCGTATTAGTCTGTGCTCTTTTTTGCTGTCTTTTCTTCGCCACTTTTCTCTTCGCCACCAACGATTACAGTTAATAATTTATCCGTATGTAGACGACGTTTGAAAGCGTCTATTACCTGTTCTCTTGTAATTTCTTCGATTTTATCCGTAAAGGTATTTAAGTAATCAAGTGGTAAACCGTAAAACCCGATCATTGCTAAATAGCCAATAATATCGGAGTTACTTGCTGTTCGAAGTGGGAAACCACCGACTATATTAACTTTGGATGCTTTAAGCTGCTCTTCAGAGGGACCTTCCTTTTGGAAGGTCTCCATTACCTCACGTGCAACTTTTATGGCTTCATCTGTTTGAGAAAGTTTTGTTTGTAGCCCTAACATAAATGGACCATTTTCTTTCATAGGAATAAAGTAGCTATAAACACTATAAGAAAGTCCGCGCTTTACACGAACCTCTTTCATTAAGCGCGAGGTAAAACCACTGCCACCTAAATCGTGGTTGCCAAGATACAGCGTAAAATAATCTTTGTCACCACGCTTGTTACCTGGTTGACCAATCATCACATGTGCCTGCGATGAAGGGAATGGTATGTGAACGACTTTTGCTTCTGTTAAAGGCTTAACTTCAGGAATGGCTTCAGCTTGCTCACCTTTCCCGCGCCCATCTGTTAATAATGCTTTAGAAATTTGTTCAGCAATTTGTTTAGCTTGTTTTTTATCAATTGAGCCGACTAGAGCAAGCTGACCATTTTTATTAACAAAATAGCGCTTGTAGAAAGCCTTAAGATCATCAACTTTTAGAGCAGAAATAGTTTCTTCTGTTCCAGTTTGTGGCTGAGAATAAGGGTGATCACCATAAAGATTTTTATAAAATTCCTTACTAGCTATTGATCCAGGGCTCTGCTTCTGTGCTTGTAAACCTACCAATGCTTGTTTTTTTAAGCGAGCAAAGTCAGTCTCAGGAAATGCGGGTTTTTCAATCACCTTTTGCCAGTTCTCTATGGCTGATTTCATTTGCTCGTCAAATGTCAAAGTACGCAAACTAATCCAAGCCATATCTCGCGCTGAACCTGTTGAAAATTCTGCACCGACTGATTCAAATGCTTCAGCAATTTGATCTGCATTTAAGCCTGCAGCTCCCTTATTGAGCATGCTAGTTGTCATGCTTGAAATGCCTAATTTTTCTTTATCATAGACACTTCCTGCTGCAAAAGTGAGGCGTAAATCCAGCATAGGTAACTCAGGGACATGGACATAGTAAATGCGTAAGCCTGACTCGGTTGTCCAGTGTTCTATTTGTGGTGCAGCTAATGCGACTTTACTTAATAATAGGAACAGTGCTGCGAGCCAAAATTTTCCGAAAGTGACTGATTTCATTAGTTAGTCTCCTTTTTATTTTTTTCATTAAGAGGCTGAGGAATCAGTTCAGCTACGGTGAGGTGATTTTCAATCAAATACTTTTTTGCCACTTCTTGAATCTGCTCGGCAGTAACAGCAAGTACACCAGGAACATATTGGTCCATATACTTATGACCCAGACCAACCGACTCAAGTGAGCCTAAAAGAGTAGCCATGTGCTCAATTGAATCTCGTTCAAATACTTCACCTGCAATAACCTGTGCTTTGACGCGCTTCAACTCTGATTCACTTACCAATTCAGTTTTGAGAATCTCAACTTCATCCAATAAGGCTTTTTTTAGAATAGGTGTTTCTACGCCTTTTGCAGGTGTACCCGTGATAATGAGTAAATTATCAAGACGGCCATAGCCATAATAACCAGAGCCTGCCGAGGCTGCTACTTCTTTTCCTCTTACTAGGTTTTTTGCGAAGCGAGCACTATCACCACCATCTAAAATATTTGCTAGAACTTCTAATGCATATGGCTCCCACATTGGAACCTTGCCTTTTTTGGCGCTGATCATACCAGGAGTCTTAAAGCCCATCCGTAAGTTAGCTAATTTTGCAGGAAGTTTTAAGACTATATTACGAATACCTTTTTGTTCAACTTCGGTACGTGCTTTTACTTCAGGCAAGTCATTGCTGGCATAGACACTGAAATATTTTTTCGCCATTGCAAAAACCTTGTCTGGTTCTACATCTCCAACAACAACCAATGTTGCATTATTTGGTGTGTACCACTTCTTATACCAAGCTATGGCATCTTCAACTTTCATTCCCTCAAGATCAACCATCCAACCGATAACGGGAGCACGATAGGGGCTATTTAAAAAAGCGATGGCATTAAATTGTTCGCGAGTTAATGAACTAGGTTTGTCATCAGTACGCCAGCGACGTTCTTCTTTAACGACCTCAATTTCTTTTTTAAATTCTTCACGATCAAATACGAGATTGCGCATGCGGTCAGCTTCAATTTCGATTGCTTGCTCTAGTTTGTCACTGGCTAAAACTTCGTAATAGGCTGTGTAATCTTGTGAGGTAAATGCATTATTGCGTGCACCAATGGCAGAAACCATTTTCTCGAACTCACCTGATTCATGCTTTTTTGTGCCTTTAAACATCATGTGTTCAAGCGCATGAGATAAGCCTGTTATGCCTTCGTGTTCATAACTAGTACCAATTTTGTACCAGACTTGAATGACGGCGACAGGGGCGCGCTTGTCTTGTTTTACTAATACTTTCAAGCCATTGTCGAGTTCAAATTCATGGACTTGATTTTTATCATCATCAGCAAGTGATGCTTGACTGAGAAAGAAAGATGATAAAAGCATTAATGAAAACAAAAAACTGCGACGTAATAAGCCCGCAGATGGTAAACTGGTGTTTAATAATTTTCGCATAATTTTTCGCACGTTTATCCTAAAAGAATGAAGTATACCAATGTTCCGCATATTTAAGAAAAAAAAGCCCACTGAAACGAGTAAAACTCCAGAAACAGATACGTCTGAAGAGCAACAATCGGATGCTATTCAAGCAGAATCTCTAAATGAGGCTATTTCTGATGAGCATATAGAATCTGAAATAGAGTCAAAAGTTCAGAAAACAAGTGCTGATGAGACAAATATTTCTGAAAAAACAGAAGTTCATGAGCAAAATGTTGTTCCAAAGCCAGTAGAAGAGCCACAACAGAAACCGAAAAAAGAAGGTTTGTTTAAGCGTTTACGTTCTGGGCTTTCGAAAACAGGCAACTCATTGACCGAAGGTATGAGCACGCTTGTTCTTGGTAAGAAGAAAATTGATGAAGATGTGCTCGAAGACTTAGAGACACGTTTATTAATGGCTGATGTTGGTATGGAAGCAACCCAACGCATTATTGAAGATCTTACTAAACGCGTAAAACGTGATGAACTTGATGATGTTGATATGATGATGAAAGCGCTATATGCAGAAATGTCACATATTCTACGTCCCATCGCTAAGCCACTTATTATTGAAGATAATGCAGGGCTCACCGTAATTTTATTGGTAGGTATTAATGGTGCGGGAAAAACGACGACCATTGGTAAATTAGCCAAAAAGTTTCAAAG
>VAPK010240251.1_pt1 | contig 19879 bp, 18 predicted proteins | sample 3395031 | NCBI WGS metagenome assembly VAPK01 (sample SAMN08290443, study PRJNA428436) | hydrothermal vent metagenome | isolation source: Deep-sea hydrothermal vent chimney 1 | place: Pacific Ocean: Juan De Fuca Ridge
AGCATGAGTCGGTTTTTGTTGTCGATCGAGGTCCCGCCCAGAATGCAGCTAGCTGAGCGCAGTCTGGCTGCTAGAGAGTTTCGGTGGATGCCGAGCAGACGTGACGTTGCCGTTGGCCTGCAGCCAAGTTCGAGAAAGCGCTCTACCGTGACGAACAGGTCTGTCCCGCTCTCCTGGTCCTGGTCATAGAGCTGACGGAGTTGTTGTTCCAGTAGTCCCGCCGTCCCAGAATCAACCAAGGGCAGCAAGAATCGCTCTGCCCCTGTTTGCCCAAAGGACAAGGTAGGACCAGGTGTGGTGTGGGTGGAGCAGAGACGTGCGGCGAGGGTGGCCTCATGCAGGGCGGAACGGTGCCGTCCGATCGGTCCGACTGGGTCAGAAATCCCGATAACTCCAAGTTCTGGTCCTGGCCGGAGGGTCAGTCCGGCTTGGAGAAGTTCAGCAAGACCCTTGGGGTCCTGCCCATGTAGCGGTATGACCGCTCGAACCCCGTGCATCTGCACATCGCACAAGGAACCAAGAACACTCTGGCGAATAAGGCGCTCCAGTGATTGGATCTGGGATTGGGCCCCAAGCCCTGGGGTCTCTGGGCCAAGACGACCATAGGCGACACAGTGTTCGGCCTCTAGGTCAAATCCGACCTCATCAGCCAATCGTTGCATGAGTGCGCGCCGGTCATCACCACTGAACAAAATCTCCAACAGTCGCCGCTCGGCCCGTCGCTCGTCGGGGTCTGTTGTCAGGTCGATAACGGCGATGGCTAGAGCAGCTTGGGAAACAAGTCGATGCAGCTGCTTGATTGGATCGGACCCGCTTGCTGACCTGGTCCGGCGATAGGCCAGGACCGTTCCGAAGTTAAGCCCCCGGACGCGCATGGGGATGGCTAGAACCGATTGGGTGGATTGAGTCGGGGAAATACCGATAGCAGTGAAGAGCCTTGGTGCTTCGTCTGATCGAAGCGAACGGTCAGAACCCGTTGCCACCGCCACCGCGGAGGCCGAGATCTGGCCAACCTGAATAGGCGGAACTCCGGCTTGGCGACGAATACCGACTCCACGCGCCTCCAGGTATGGGTGATTGGAAACCTGGGCTGAGGCAATGAGCACAACGTCACTCTGGGTTGCCTCGGCCAACTGGTTGGCGATCAGGTTGACGGCCTCGTGCGCCTGCAGTGCATTGGAAGCTCCGGCTTCGCCGATGGCTCGAACCGATTCGACATTGCGGTTCTGCTCATAGTGGGTTGAGGCGACTCGACGAGCGAGAAGGTGGTGCAGGATCAAGGTGCCGATGGATTGAAGGGCCAGGATGTCATCGTCGGAGAAGCGGTCAGGATCCAGATGGCGGGCAACAATGACGGCCCGAACATGATGGGTTGAATCAACCAGTGGGACAGCGATGAAGGATCGATGCCCGGCCTCGTCGACATCGGGAACGAGACGAAACCGGAGATCTTCAGCGGGCAGGTCATGCAGCACGACCGGTTCGCGGTTGAGGGCACACCATCCGACGACTCCATCGCCGAGGGCTAGCTCGATTGCAAGTTCGAAGTCTCGGTGGCGGTCGGTGGCCGCACGAGCGATGAGTCGCTGACGGTCCTCATCCCAGACGTAGAGCATGGCATCGTCACAATCAAGGAGGTTTGCGCATTGCTCGACGGCGAGATGCAGGTAAGTCTCAGACATCTTGGGCCGGGTTTCTGTTTTGATCGGCGGTACACCAGTTCATGGGGCCCAAGCAGGCATTTCAGGCCAGGTCGAATTCGGCGGAGAGCACCCCGTGAACGAAGTTGGATGGGGTGCGAACAGCCGGAGTCCGCTCGGTCAGCACAAGATCGCGCTTCAGCATTTCTTCCAGCAGGATCTTGATCTCCATCCTGGCCAAGAATGCGCCCATGCAGAAGTGTGAACCTCCTCCGCCAAAGGCGAAATGGGGGTTGGGGTCACGAGTGATATCGAAGCGGAACGGGTCATCAAAGACATCGGGGTCTCGGTTGGCTGAGCAGTACCACATGACCACCTTGTCACCCTTGGTAATCTTGGTTCCCGCCACTTCGGTGTCGCAACTTGCGGTCCGTCGCATATGCAGGATTGGGGTTCCCCATCTCAGTACTTCTTCGACGGCGGAGTCCAGGAGCGAGTGGTCGGCTTGGAGCTTGGACCACTGATCGGGGTAAGCAGCGAAGGCCACGGCTGCGTGGCTGATGCCGGTCCTCGTGGTTTCGTTGCCTGCAAATACCAGGAGGTGGAAGAAGTTGCGGTACTCGGCCGGAGTGAGGTTTTCGCCGTCGATCTTGGCGGTGACCAGTCGGGTCACCAGGTCATCTTGGGGTTCCTGCTTACGCTTTTCGCCGATCTCCTCGCCGTAAGTAAAGAGGGCATGGGATGCTGGACTGTTGAACGGCAGCAGTCGTAGAGGTGTGGTGTTGCCGTAGGCATCGGCGGGCAAGGATGGCTTGTCAGAGGTTCCCTCAACGAGATAGTTGGAAATCTCGATCAGCCAGTCAGCGTCTTCCAGGGGTACACCGGCGATGGAGAGGATCACATTGATGGGAACGGGAGCGGCGACATAGTGAACCCAATCACCCCCGCCGTTGGCAACATAGTTGTCCAGTGCCATGGCGGAAATCGCTCGGGTGTTGTCTTCCCAGACCTTGATATTTCGAGGGGTGAAGGCTTTGGAGACCACTCGTCGAAGGCGGGTGTGGTCTGGGGCATCGGAATCGATCAGTGAACGACGTATCTCCAGAGCATCGGCCTCTAGGTCCCACAAGTTGGTGTGGCCAATGGCCGAGGAGAAGGTTTCAGAGTCACGCGATACCACCTCGACGTCGGCATGACGGGTTACCGCCCAAAATCCATTGTCTTCGTAGGGGTGCCAGATCAAACCATCAGCCTCACGCATGGCGGTGAAGACCTCGTGAGGTATGCCCGTGAGATAGATGTCAGAGCTGGTTACGTCAGGGGGTGGATTGGTGGTCAACGAAGTCATTCTCCGATTCAAGTACGAGCGGGAGCCTGACTGTAGGACAAACCGTCCAGACATTCGAGTGACTGAAGACAAAACGTCCTTGTGATGTAGGATCACCGACACCAACAATGCTCTCGTCAGATACGCGAGAACCAGACAGATCGAGGATCTTTCTATGAACGAACAAGCCACTCCTAGCCAAGCAGATGAGTCCAAAGCCCAGGGAGAACCAGCGGGGGATTCCCAACCAGAGATGGTGGAGCTCTACGTTGATACTGACATGTGCGTCGGGATGGGAATGTGCGAGATCGTTGAGCCGACAGTTTTTGAGATCAATGATGACGCCATCAGCGTGGTCATTGGCTCAGCCTTGTTCCCAGCGGACCGGGCCGAGAAGGTCATGTTCGAATGCCCCAGTGGTGCAATCAAGGCGAAGGCCTGAAACCTGCCAAGACCTGAAATCTGCGAACTGATGTCCGTTCCTTCCAGCGACTTCTTGGATCTTGCTATGACCAACACGTTCAGTAACTTTATTGACAACCGGGACGTTCCTGCCGAGCGATCTATGGACACGTCGGACCCGTTTTCCGGTGAGGTTTGGGCCATCGTGCCTGATGACCCAGCTGCGGTGGATCTGGCAGTGCGGGCGGCGAGAGCAGCCTTTGACGCTGGCCCGTGGGGCACGATGCCAGCCAAGCAACGAGCCAAGCTCATGATGAAATTGGGTGAGTTGCTGAGTCGCGATGCGGCCGACCTGGCGGTGATCGAATCGCGAGACAACGGCAAGATCATTCGTGAAACGTCGGCTCAGACTGCAGGATTGGCCAACTACCTGGACTATTTCGCTGGCTTCGCCGACAAGATTCAGGGCACCCAAATACCGAGCCCGACACCGAACTTTCTCATCTATACCGAGCGAAAACCTCGTGGCGTCGTTGGCGCAATCATTCCGTGGAACTCACCACTGTCATTGTTGGTCTGGAAGCTTGGCCCCTTGCTGGCGGCTGGCTGCACAGCGGTGATCAAGCCCTCAGACATCACCCCGGTTACCGCCCTCTTGCTGGCTCAGCGGGCCCGTGAGGCCGGGTTCCCACCGGGCGTCATCAATGTGGTTACTGGCGGAGCCGAAGTCGGTGCGGCCCTAACTGCTCACCCCGGTCTTGACCTCATCACCTTTACCGGTGGTGGCGGAACGGCACGTCACGTGGCTGCCGCCGCGGCCAAGAACCTCACACCAACGGTGTTAGAACTCGGAGGGAAGTCTCCCCAGATCGTGTTTGAGGACGCCGACGTTGAGGCAGCCACTAACGGACTTCTGGCAGGGATCTTTGCCGCCGGAGGGCAGACCTGTGTTGCTGGATCCCGGGCATACCTGCACGAGTCCATCGCCGATGAGGTCCTGGCTCGCGTGACCCAACGGGCAGAGACCATCAACCTCGGTGACCCCGGAAAGATGGAGACCGAGATGGGGCCGGTGGCCTCTGACGCGCAACGTGACCGCATCCTCGGCATGATCGAACGGGCTAGCGCTGAAGGCGCCAATGTGGTGACTGGGGGAGTGGTTGACGCCAGACTCGGTGGTCGTTTCCTTCGCCCGACCGTGCTGGACAATGTCACCAACGAAACCTCGATTGTTCGAGAAGAAGTCTTCGGGCCCGTGCTGGCTTGCATGACATTTAGCAGTGAGACCGAGGTGCTGGACCTAGCCAATGACAGTGACTTTGGTTTGGCGGCGGGAGTGTGGACCAACGACATCCGTCGGGCTCACCGATGTAGCCGTGACCTGAACGTCGGAACGGTGTGGATCAACACCTACCGGAACGTTTCCTTCGCTGCTCCCTTTGGGGGGATGAAGCAGTCGGGCCACGGTCGAGATAATGGTCTGGAAGCACTTGATGCTTTTCTCAATACAAAGACCACCTGGATTGAGACCGAGGGAGCGACTCGGGACCCGTTCGTCCTTGGATAGGCCGTGAGCAACGGTGAGGTGATCAAAGCCCCTTGGCCATAAGGTATGGCTTGCATGTCTCTCTCCCCAGTCAACAAGGATCGTCTCACTCTGGCTGACGTGGCCTATGCCTCGATTGTTGATGCTGTCATGGTTGGTGACATTGGACCGGGGCATCGCCTGATCATGGATCAACTGGCTGACCAGTTGGAGATTTCGCGGACCCCAGTGCGCGATGCCTTGCACCGGTTGGAACGAGAGGGGCTAATCGAGTCCGCAGGCCGCCGAGGATTTGTGGTTCGGGTGTTGGACGACGATGAGATCGCTCAGATCTATACGGCGCGCGAGGCAATTGAAGGCTATGCCGCCCGTCTCCTGGTTGAGTTGGACGACAGCCCAGTTGGGGCAGACTTGTTCCGGCAGTCTCTCGATGATGCGGCTGCAATCGAGGACGGAACTCCGGCTGCGGCCTTCGCTGCCAATCGTCTTGTCCATCGTCGGGTTGTTGAACTCAGCGGCAATCGGTTCCTGTTGTCGAGTTTCGACAGCCTATGGGGCCTCGGTCTGGCCGTATTTGCCTTCATCCAACGCTTCCCGGTCGACCCCGAGGTCGATGATGTTCGGGCTGATCATGAGGCCTTGCTCGCGGCCTTGGCCGCCGGTGACCCTGATGAGGCTCAACGAGTGATGGTCGCCCATATCCGTGATGGCTTCGAACGGTTCAGCGCGACCGCTGAGGACAAGTCGAATGTGCTCATGACAACAGCAGATGAGTGACGTCTTCGAGTCACGGCAATGAAACCGCTCGTTGGCATCAGCATCTATGGCCTCAGCGAGTATCGGGTCCCGAGCAATCACTATGACCGCCACTACATGATTCCGCAGGAGTATGTGGCCGCGGTGAGACGAGCTGGCGGTGTTCCCGTTCTGTTTCCACCAGGCGAAGAAGAGGTCGAACGTTGGCTTAGTGCCGTGGACGCGGTGATTGTGGCCGGTGGAACGGACCTCAGCCCAACCCTTTATGGTGCCGATGGCGATGACCCTCGTATCTTTCCGGTTGATCAACCTCGCGATGCAACGGAGCTACTGCTTACCAAAGCGCTGCTGGTCGGTGATACCCCGTGCCTCTTCATTTGCCGCGGGCTCCAGGTATTGAACGTTGCTTCTGGTGGGACCCTCCATGCTCACCTTCCCGATGCTGGCCTTTTCGATGGTGTCGATATTCACCGCAATGAGGTTGGACTCTGGACCAATCACGGTGTTGAGGTTGTCGCTGGATCCAGGCTCGCCCAAGCCATGGGGGCAACGGTTGCCGAGCCAGTTTCGGGGCACCATCAAGGAGTCGACCGGGTCGGTTCCGGTCTCGATATTGTTGCCGTGGCGTCTGATGGAGTTGTTGAAGGGCTTGAGGTTCGTGATCACCGTTGGGCGGTTGCGGTGCAATGGCACCCGGAGTTGACCGCGGACAAGGACCAATCTCAGCAGGGGATATTCGACGGACTAATCGGGGTGGCCGGTGAAGTCTGAGTCACTCCTCATTCGTGGTGTCAGATTCCAGTAGTTGTTGTCGACGTCGCTGAAGATGCTGTTTCTCGGCTTGATTGCTCGACTGTTTGATGGCGCGTTGGTAGGCCTGGTCAGCCTCGTGGGATTGTCCGGTTCGAGCCAGCAATTCGGCTCGAGCGATGTGGAAGTGGATGTATCCATCAAGAGCTTCTTCTAATCCAACAAGGGTGGCAAGTGCGGCCTCTGCTCCCTCAATGTGGGAGAGCGCAGCAGCTCGGTTCAGAGCAACCACTGCAGTTGGTTGGCTGATGCTCAAGATGTCGTACAGGGCCACAATTCGGACCCAGTCGGTTTTGTTAAATTGGTTGGCGGCGCAATGCAAAGCTTGGATTGAAGCCTGAAGTTGGAACGGGCCAAGGTGGCCGAGCGCGTGGGCCTGGGAGATCAACCTGAGGCCTTGTGCAATCTGTTCCTGGTCCCACAGAGATCGATCTTGATCTTCCAGCAGGATCGGAGCACCGTCCTCGTCGGTCCTTGCTTGTCGCCGAGAATCGGTTAGCTGTATCAGGGCTGCGAGGCCAAGCACTTCGGGGTCATTGGGGACGAGCTTGACCAGAAGGTCTGACAGCCAGAGTGCCTCGTCGCAGAGGTCGCCGCGAATCAGCCGGTTCGAACTTGCGCTGGAGTGCCCCTCGGTGAAGATCAGATACACGACTTGGGAGATTGAGTTGATTCTGGTGGTGAGGATCTCACGATCAGGAACAGCGAAGGGAATGCCGGCCATGCGAATCTTGGTCTTGGCCCGGGTGATCCGTCGGACCATTGTCGGTTCGGTCACCAAGAAGGCCCGTGCGATCTGTTCGGTTGTCAGGCCAGCGACTACTCGCAAGGTGAGAGCAACCTTGGCGTCAAGATTCAGGGCAGGATGGCAGCAACCGAGCAGGAGGGCGAGCTGGTCATCGACGAGGGCTGGAGTTGCAGATTGTTCGGCCCATCTGGCGTTCTCGACCAGCTTTCTTTGTCGGTCGGCTGAGCGATTGCTCTGTCTTGCCCGGTCGATGGCTCGTCGTCGGGCAACCGTTAGCAGCCAGGCACCTGGCCGGTCAGGCAAGCCTGACTCCGGCCAGCGAGTGGACGCCTCGGTGAAGGCGTCCTGTGCCGCGTCCTCGGCGATGTCGAGATCGCCAAGGTCGCGGACAAGGGTGGCGACGAGTCGAGACCATTCATGACGAAAGATCGATTCGAGGCCGGAGTTGTTGCTCACCGAGGTGGAAGCACCATGAGCGGCCTGACCTCGACCGAACCATATGGTGCCAGTGGACACTTGGCGGCCCACTCAAGCGCGGCGTCAAGGTCGGGCACGTCCAGGAGGTAGAAGCCACCGAGTAGTTCTTTGGTCTCGGCGAACGGGCCATCAACGGTGAGGGTCTCACCGTCGCGTACTTGGACAGTAGTTGCGGTCTCAATCCCCTGGAGGGGTTCGCCCGAGACGAGGGCACCGGCTGCGGCCAGGGCATCGGTGTAGGCGAACCATGCCTGCATTTGGGCCATCTGTTCAGGTGAACCATCGGCTGGCCCGGTATCGGGAGCGCTGTAGAGCAAGAGCATGTACTGCATTGTTTGGCTGCCTTCTTTGTTGGTGTAATGGGATTACTACATCAACGACGATCGGTCGAGCCCGATTCGGACAATCGTGTACATATTCCTGCGACTATCCGTTTGATTATTCTGCTGCTCTGCCCCGAACTATGGCTCCGTGCAGTCCGGGACTGGTCTCATGGGTGAACTCAATCGAGACATCACGAAGCCCGGCTTCGGACAGCATGCGCAGGTAGTTGTCGTACTGGAGTGCCCCTGCTCCACATCCCGCCCAGTCGGCGCCATCTTCGGGCACTGCACCGTTTGCTGCAACCACGTCGGATAGGGCGAAGCGTCCGCCCGGCCGGAGAACCCGTTCGATCTCGGCGAAGACTGGCGCCTTGTCCGGGGCCAGGTTGATCACACAGTTAGAAATGACGGCGTCGACCGAATCGCTGGGAAGAGGAACGTTCTCGATATCTCCGGTCAGAAATTTCACGTTCTCTACGCCAGCTTCCAGAGCATTCTTCCTGGCGGCGATGCCCATCTCGTCCAGGAAGTCGACCCCATAGGCGAACCCGTCTGGTGCCACTCGCTTGGCTGAGAGAATTACATCGAGTCCTCCACCAGATCCGAGATCCAGTACAGTTTCTCCCGGTTGCAGGTCCACCATCAGGTGAGGATTGCCGCAACCCATCGAAAGGTTGGCCGCCCCGTCGTTTGCGTCGTCCAGGGCTTCGGCGTCGTAGCGGCTTGCGCCCCACCGCTCGTCTCGCCCGACTGTGCTGGTCCGGGTTTCAATGGCTTCTCGATAGTAGGAGCGAACTTCTTCACGGACGGTCTCACGGGTGTTTTCATTCATGGTGTCCTCCAATTGGACGTTGGCATTTGGCTTTTGAGTTTGGGGGTGTTTCGCCTTGAAGGGCGATCGTTGACTTGGAGTTGTTTCGGGCGTCATCTGGCGGCTCGACCCATGATGACGTCGACCGCCGAGGGAAATCCTTCGATGCAGGCCTGGTTGATCGCCCAGTGGCTGGAGGTCCCTGATCGTTGAACGATGACGAAGCGCACCTGGGCCAATTTGGCCAGGTGGTGGGAGACTGTCGATTGGCCAACATCCAGCTGTTCGGTGATCTGGCCGACAGTGAGTGGCTCGGCCCGAGTTGCCAACAAGTTGAGGATGAGGACCCTGGTTGGGTCGCTGAGTGCTTCAAACCAGCTGGACCACTCGGTGGCCTGAGGGCGATCCAGTCGAGGGTTGCTTGCCATTACCTGAGTCATATTCATCGATCATCGACGATAATCGATGAATCCTCCAAAACCAATCCACTCCCCAAGAAACCTTCTGGCACCGCCAGAGCACGTACCAGCATGCTCTGCCGGTGTCAGAAAGGGAGAGCTGCTATGGGGTTGGCTTGGTAGCGATAATTCTGGTGAAGCCGAAGTGCTCGCCCTGGTCTGCCTCGAGCATGGCCCGCTCCGATATGGCTGACTCCTTGCGCCAACCTTGCAAGTGTGGCTCGCTCAGATCAATGAATCGGATCCAGTCTTTCCAGCCGTCCTCAATCGCATCAGCGTGATCGACCGATACCAATCCGGTCTTGGCCCAATGCTGATGCCACCACTCTGGACTATGGAAGCAGCAGAACTCCCACTCCCAATAGGGCTTGATGTGGTCTGGTACGGTGGCGCCGATTTCCTTGAGCATGGCCGGGGAGACCATGCCGAAGCAGCCGCCCGGCTTGAGGAATTCCACCAGATACCCGAGATAGAGGTCGTCAGTTCCGAAGTACTGATAGGCATCGATGCTGATGATGGCATCGAAGAAACCAGAGGCGAAAGGAAGGGTGTGGGCTTCAGCGTGGATGGGGAACACCAGGTCCTGGACTCCGGCTTGTTCAATTCGCTCTTGATTGTCAGCGGCTGCAACCCACAAGTCGGTGGCCCAGACCTTGGCCCCAAACTCCTTGGCCAAAAAGATCGAGGTCATGGCTTTGCCGCAGCCGAGGTCAAGAATCTTCATGCCTGGCTTGATGTCCATGATTTCGGTTAGCGCCTCGATGAGCCACAAGGCGTTTGGTCCCATCTGGTTGCTGTAGACCCAGTCGTCGGCGTATTGGTTTGAGCGTGGGTAGCGCGTGTGGATAAGGGTGTTCTGAGTATTGTCTGTCATTGGTTTCCGTTCTTCGCTCCGGTTTGGAGTCTTGTCTTCCATGGTTCGGTGAGGCCAAAGCGTGATGGCCAAAGAGAGCCAGCTGGGCTGGCGGCATTCTGATTCTTGATCTCAGAATGACTGTCCCAAAATTGGGACTAGGCGAAGGTTGAAAAAACCGACATGGGCCACCCTTTCGGGGTGCAGACGAAGCCCTAATGTTAGCCCTCTCCTGAGATCCTCGTCCAGCGAAATCCAGCAACTCTGCCCCTTGGCCAATCAAGGGGTCAGTATGATCTGACCGGTATGGATGTCGATGTTCACAAAGCAGTGCGTGCCCGCCGTCTTCACGCCTTGTCCTGGACTCTTTCGGTGGTCGCTTTTGTTGCTGGGTTCATCGTTGGTATGAGAATCCATGCCCAGCTGGGTGCTGCGTTGTGGATTGCTTCAGCCGTCTTGGCCTTGCTCCCGTTTGCCTCTCACCGCGACCGTGTCTGACAGCCGCGGATCTGGCCGAGCGAACTGCGTTGGCGACGTTCCGGGGGCAGCGTTCTGGGCTGTGGTTGGCAACAATTAGAACACCAGTGGTATGTTCGTATACGGTATACGTATATCCAATGTGACTGGAGAATCGCAGTCCCGGGAGGAAGCATCGTGGTCGACCAGTTTGGGCAAGAAGTAAGCGGCACCGCAGAGTCTGTCGCTATCTGGGATGCCGCCGTGCTCGATCTGATGGGTATGCGGGGAGATCCAATGACGCCGCTGGACCAGGCATCGGCTGACGATGAGGGTTTTGTGCTTGGTGCCGTGTTCACCGGTTCCTATCGAATCCTTGGCGCCGGGATTCCAACCGGACCCGAGATTCGTCAAGATCTGGACCGGGTTGGAGAGCGTCGTGACAGCGCGACCGAGCAAGAACGCTCCCATATCGTCGCCTTTGAATCCTTAGCTGCCGGCGAATTCTCCCAAGCGGCCAAACAGTGGGACCAGATTGTTAGTGAGTACCCACGAGACCTTGTCGCTGCGCGTATCGCTCATGATGTGTACCTCCACGTTGGCGATATCAAGGATCGTCTTGAGTCAGCCGAGCGTGCCAAGCAACCATGGAATGCTGGCGAAGCCGGGTACGGCTGGGTTATGGGGATCTACTCTTTCGGACTGGAAGAGGCAGGAAGATTTGATGAGGCTGAGGCCGCTGGCCGGATTGCTCTGGAAGAGAATCCGACCGATTGTTGGGCGCTGCATTCACTCGCTCATGCCTATGAACACCTGGACGCACAAGAAGAAGCGATTGAGCTTCTGCGCTCCAACCAGCATTGGTGGTCTGAGTCTGAACTATTGGGTGGGCATGTCTGGTGGCACCTTGGGTTGAGGCTGATTGAAAGTGGTGACTTCGAAGAGGTGTTAGCCATTGCCGACGATCTGGCCGAGGGACAGACAGCGTTCCGCCTGGCCGATGTGACCTCCCTGTTATGGCGCCTTGAGCTGGACGGTCAAGATGTGGGAGATCGGTGGGAACTCCAGATTAAGCACTGGGCCGAATCCAACAATCTGCACACCAGCGCCTTCATTGACATGCATGCGGCCATGGCTTTCGCCGGTACGGGATTGGACCCGGCCGCCGATCATTTCTGGGCTGAGCTTGCCACCCCCCACTTCGGAGAATCTGAGAATGGCAAGCTACTCCGAGGGACGGTCCCCGAGTTGATCGGTGCCATCCGGGACTACCGAGCCGGAAACCACGATGCCTGCGAGCGAGCCTTCCAAACAGTCGAGAACGATCTGCAAGCAATCGGTGGTTCCCTTGCTCAACGGGAGGTTCTTACTCGGACCAGGGCAAGAAACCTGATGGAGTCAGACCAGAAGGCGGCCATCCAGTATCTGGACCAACTCCTCGCTGGAGACCCAACCCGGGTCTGGGTCCAACAAGCAAAACAGAACCTTACCGATGGGATGAAGTCATGAGTATCACCGAGCATTCAACCCCACTGACCCCGGCCTCCGATATCGCCGACCCAGCTAACTTTGATGCTGGGATCCCCCATGGGTTGTTCAACGAGCTGCGATCTCAGCCTGGCCTCGCCTGGAATGAGTCCGGTCCCTTTGGGTCTGGGTTCTGGTCTGTCACCCGAATAGCTGATCTGGTCGAAGTCTCCCGGAAACCCGAGGTCTACTCATCCGAAGAAGGCCATATACAGATCTATGACATTGATGCCGATGTCCGCGACGCCCGAGCGTCAATGATTGATCTCGATGCCCCCGTACACACCCGGCTGCGGCGCCTGGTATCCAAAGTCTTCACACCAACCCATGTGCAGAGCTACGCCCCGAACATCGAAGGCCGCGTCAACGCCTTATTAGACGTGGTGGTGTCTGAGGGGCAAACTGAGTGGGTCTCAGCTCTTGCCGCACCCATCCCGATTGGGGTCATCTGTGACATCCTGGGTGTGCCCGATGAGGACGAGGCCTACATGATCGAACTGAGTGATCATCTGGCCGAGGGCACTGGTTCGAAACCACTGGATCCCACGGCGTACGGCAACACTCGACCACTTCGTGAGTTGCCGTTCAATTCACCAGCCGCCCACGGAATCGATGTCTACGCTCGCCAAACCAGAGAGCGTGTCCTGGCCAATCCCGGTGATGACCTCTTGTCCAAGTTGGCTGTGGCCGAGATTGATGGTGTTCGCCTGACCGAGGCCGAGTACGCCAGATTCTTCCAACTCATGATCTTCGCCGGGAACGAAACGACACGCTCGGCCATGGCCTACATGGCCTTGTACCTCGCCACCTACCCCGAAGAGTTTTTCAAGGTCCGAGATGACCGGTCCTTGTTGGCTGGAGCGGTTGAGGAAATCCTCCGGTTCTCTTCTCCAATCTTGTACTTTCGGCGCACCGCAACCCAGGGCGCTGAGCTTGCTGGAACAGCTATCAAGGCCGGGGACAAGATCGTGATGTGGTACGCCGCCGCCAACTTTGATCCGGACTACTTTGATCAACCAGATCAGTTTCAGATCGAGCGGCCGCCAGTCCCGGCCAACGTCGCCTTTGGTGGTGGGGGAGCGCATTTCTGCCTGGGTGCATCACTTGCTCGCCTAGAGATCTCCATCTTGTTGAATGAGATCCTTGACCGGGATTTACAGTTTGGAGTCATGTCCGGCCCGGAACATGTGCATTCCAATTTTGTGAACGGTGTGGCTAGCTTGCACGTCTCGGTGACATCTTGACCGCAGCAACAACGAGCGAGCCTCGTCCGCTGGAAGGATTGCGAGTTCTCGATCTGGCCACCCTGCTGGCCGGCCCTTTCGCTGCATCAATCCTGGGGGAGCAAGGTGCGGATGTCATCAAGGTAGAGCAACCGGGTGTCGGAGATCCCATGCGTCGGCTGGGCACACCAACGGCGACCGGGGACACCTATTGGTGGTACAGCGATACTCGAAACAAACAGATGATCGATCTTGACTTGCGATCGCCGTCGGGTGTCGAGGCAATCAAAACGTTGGTAGCCCAGGCCGATGTCTTGATCGAGAACTTCCGGGCCGGGACGATGGCTCGATGGGGGCTCGGCCCCGATGGGCTGTTGGCGATAAACCCTGGACTGATCCTGTTGTCCGTAACCGGCTACGGGCAGACCGGACCCCTTGCCCAGACCGCCGGGGTGGCCAGGATCGCGGAGGCCTTCACCGGCATGACTCATCTGACCGGTGAACCTGATGGCGCGCCAGCAATGTCAGGATCCTCGGCCCTAGCGGATTATGTCTGTGGCCTCTACGGCGCCCTCGGAGTGATGCTGGCGTTGAAAGCTCGGGACGAAACAGGTCTTGGTCAACAAATTGACATGGCTCTCTACGATGGCATCGCCCGCTTCTTGGATGAGCTCATGCCAGTGTTTGCCAGCACGGGTCAGGGTCGAGACCGCATGGGAAGTGAAACCAACCGGTCGGTTCCCCACAACAACTATCAAGCGTCAGATGGCCGTTGGGTCACTATCGCTTGTACCAATGATTCACTCTTTTCGCGCCTGGCTGAGGTCATGGAACGTTCCGACCTGCTTGATGATGAGCGGTATGGGAGCAATGCCGCCCGCATTGCTCGGCGCCACGAAGTCAATGGCATCGTGGCTGATTGGGTTTCTAGCTATGAGTCTGACCATGTGGTGAAAGTGTGTCGGGCGGCAACGGTGCCTTGTGGTCTAGTCAACAGCATCGCCGACTATTTGGCGGAGCCCCAGGTCGAGGCCCGAGAATCAGCGATCACGCTGAATGTGCCCGGTCTTGGCGACATCACGGTTCCTGGGGTGGTGCCGCGCCTGAGTCGAACCCCAGGGCGTGTTGAACGTCTAGGTGGACAACAGAACGAAACAACTGTGGCCCAAATTGTGGCCCGATGGGAGAAGACCTGATGTGGGAACTAACCGGCAAGCAGCTGGAAATCCAGGCCAGGGCCAGAACCCTAGCCACCGAGGTGATCGGACCCCGCGCCGCGGAGATCGATCGAACCGAGCAATACCCCTGGGACAACGTTCAGGCGCTCCAGGAGGCCGGCTTCACCGGCATGTGCGTGCCAAAGGACTTGGGTGGTCCCGGCCATAGCTACCTGGATGCCATCGTAGTGATTGAAGAAATGTCCAAGGTCTGCGGTGTTACCGGTCGCATTGCGGTCGAGGCCAATATGGGAGCGATCAGCGCCATCTTGCACTACGGCAGCGAGGCCCAACGCAAGCTGGCTGCAGACCTTGTGCTCAGTGGCGACAAGCCTGCCATCTGTATCACCGAGCCGGGCGCTGGATCGGCGGCGTCAATGATGACAACAAGGGCCGAGCGAAAAGGCAACGGCTATGTGGTCAACGGCAAGAAGCACTGGATAACGGGAGGCGGGGTCTCCAAGCTTCACCTGATCTTTGCTCGTGTCTTTGACGAGGACGGGGTTGAACAGGGCATTGGAGGTTTCATTGCTATTCGAGATCAGACCGAAGGTCTGAGTATCGGCAAGCGTGAACCGACGATGGGCTTGCGGGGTATCCCAGAGATGGAAGTCATCTTCGACGACATGTTTGTGGATGATGACATGGTTGTCACCCCACCCTCCGGCTTCCGACGAGGGTTTGCTGACCTGATGAATGCCTACAACGCCCAACGGGTCGGAGCAGGCACGGTAGCTCTCGGTATCGCTACGGGTGCCTATGAGTTGGCCCTCGATTTTGCCAAGACTCGCGAGCAGTTTGATCGCCCAATCGCTGAGTTCCAGGGCTTGCAATGGATGCTGGCGGACATGTCGACCAAGCTAGAAGCTGCCAGGAGCTTGCTCTACCGGGCGGCCGACACCCGGGGCGAAAATGACAGCCCGTTCCCTGACGTGGCCATGGCTGGGAGAGCAAAGATCTTTGCTGCCGAAGCATCAATTGCTGTTGCTAACGACGCTCTGCAAATCTTTGGGGCTGCCGGTTACTCGCGAAACAACCCGATCGAGCGGATGTGTCGAGACGTACGGATGTTTACCATTGGAGGGGGCACAGCCCAGATCCTGCGCACTGTTGTCGCCGCCAAGATCCTGGAGCAGAAGCTACCCCAGACACGCGATGGCTACTGCTAGGCCCACTTCGGATTGCTCTAGAGACCTAATCCGCTGAGGTAGTAGGCAACATCATTGATTGCCCGGGTGATGGTGGGATGGCCAGATTCGAACCGTTCCAAGGTTTCCTGCAGGCGACTGCTGAGCCTCTCTCGATTCTCTTCGGACTCCGGTTCGTTGCGCTGCGCCAGTGCGGCGGATCGGAGGTCTTCGAACTCACCATCGGTAGTGGTTCGCTCTAGAATCTCGATCAGCCGGTCGGTCGCTGTCCCGAGGCCATCTCTGGGAATGACGGGTTGCGCGCTGTTGTCTGATGCCGGCAAGACCAGGACCGGGCGGTCGGTCACCTTAAGCAGGGTTGATTCAACGCTTCCTAGGGTAATTCTGTGGGCCAGGTGATGCTTGTGTCCAACAATGGCAATCAGTCGTGAGTCCTGAGCTTCGGCTTGTTCCAGAATGACCTCGACCGTTGGTCCGGCAATGGTGTGAGCGACGACGGTCAGCCCGGATTGTCGGAGGGCAATCGCTGCGGCTTCGACCTTGATGCTTTCTTCTCCCCGTAGGGAAGGCTCGGCGGCGACGTCCAGGGCCGGGGTGACATGGGGGCCCATCACGTGGAGCAGGTGGACTGGCCAACCAGTGGAGTGTGCCAGCTCGATGATGGGTTCGAGCTGAGATATGTCGATGGGTAGGTCGACGGCAACCAGGACTGAGGCATGAACCATGAGTGCTCCCTGCGTATTGACTCGCAGCTGTTGGCGCTGCTCTGTTGAGTCGGACACTGCCAGTCTGAGGCCTATGAAGTGATTGTGTTAGAGGCGAAGGGCCAGGTGTATGGCCGACACCGATCTGCCTGGCTTAACCCTTGGGCTGCGAATTTGTTAGGGTCGTTCCCGAATGCAGTGGAGGGGTTCATGAAAGTTGGAGCGCGTCAGGCAATCGAGGCCTCGATTGCCGACGATTTATTGCCGGGCGAGATCATTTTTGAGACCTTCGGAGCGCAGACGGGGCCCAACCCCATGTTGGCAGCGCTCATGGTCTGGATTGTGATTCTTGGATCCAAGTACCGAACAGTGACGTTGACCAACCATGGGCTCCTTGTTCACTCCGCCAACGGCTTGCGGCCTTTCAAGGCCAAAGAACTGCTCAATCGTCTACCTCATAACACCTTGATCGGCCCAGTTGATGGCTTGTGGAGCAAGGTCGAACTGGGTGACGAACAGATCTGGATCCATCGACGGTTCCACAAGGACGTCACGGCCATGAACGATCGTCTGAGCCCTGACGAGGCTGCCACCACCTCCCACTAACGTCACCTCACGCTGGGTGGCGTAATGTCACAAAGAGTGGTAGGCTGAAAACCCTTGATTGTGGAGGTTGAGTGCAGTGAGAAGGTCGCGGCGTTTTCTTGGGGTGTTGACTGGTTGTTTGGTGGCGAGTTCGGTCGCCAGTATTCCGGCATCGGCAGATACCTCAGCCATTGTTATCAACGAGGTGATGTAACACCCAGCCGATCCGCAGACGGAGTTCGTCGAGCTATATAACAGCTCCATTGGGGCAATCGACATTTCCGACTGGTGCTTCACTGAAGGAGTGACCGGCTGTTTTGGGCCCGGTACAGCCCTGATTCCGGCTGGCGGGTATGTGACCGTCACCAAAGATCTGGCCGGCTACGCCAATGACTACCCCGGCGCCCCAACCCCACTATTCCAGTACGAGGGGAAGCTATCCAACGGCGGTGAAACCCTTACCCTGACCGACTCAGTAGGGACGGTAGCCGACACTGTTTCGTATCTTGATGATGCACCATGGCCAACAACCCCAGACGGGCTTGGCCCAAGCCTTGAGCTCATTGATGCCACTGGGTCCAACCAGTCGGCTTCGGATTGGGCTGCCGCGATTGGTGCCTCTGGAAGCACTCCCGGCCAGGAGAACTCCGTGAGCAATGCCGAGGTTGGAGCCATCTCCAACCTTGCCACCAGCCCGGTTTGGCCCGGAGTAAACGACACGATCACGGTCTCAGCTGCCATTGAAAACGGTGTAGCCGCATCGCTCATCTACCGGATTGGATTTGCCGCTGAAGTTACGGTGGCCATGGATGACGGACCGAACAGTGTCGGGGGAGCGGACGACGGCGTCTGGTCAGCAGAGATCCCCGGACAGTCCGCAGGCGAGCTTGTTCGCTACAAGATTATTCTTGGTGGACCCAACCCAGTCCAGTCACCACCGGTCAATGACTCCATCAACTATCACGGGGTCACGGTCCAACATGGAATCTCCAGTGCTCTACCGGTGATCGAACTGTTCATTCCCGATGACGTGATTGATGATCTCTTGGCCAATCACCGCTTCGATGATGTAACCGGTGAAGTGGCGGTCGCTGTCGGTGGTGTGGTGTATGACAACGCCACCATGCGAGTTCGTGGTGCATCCTCTCGGGCCAACGACAAGCCAAGTTGGAAGGTCAAACTTCCCTCTGGCTACTTGATCACCCGGCCCGATCTCTTGTCCTATCCCTTTGATCAGTTCAACCTCCAGTCTGACCGATTCCCTCTGACCCAGATGGGTTGGGACACCGCTTCAGCTGAGGGTGAGGTCCATCCCGACTACTTCAAGGCCTTGTTTCAACGCAACGGCTCATTCTGGTACACCGGCAGTTTCTCTGGCAGCTATGACGATGAGTTTCGTGACCACTACGGCTATGACGACTGGGCGATCTACAAGGCGGTCAAGAACCGCGGGCGAACACGGGAATCTGCTGCCTTGCTCGAATCCAAGGGCGACTGGGAAAAGAAGGAACGCAAGGACGAGGACTACACAGATTTGTGGAACCTGACCCAAGCCCTGGATGCACCAGCTAGTCAGGCCCAAGAAGACTGGATCTGGGAAAACATGGACGTTCCCCGGATGATCAACTATGCCGCCGTCCTTGGACTGGTTCGGCACAGTGACTCATCCTGGCGCAACTATTACATCGCCCGCGATAGCGCGGGAACCCAGCGCTGGGAGATGTGGATGTGGGACATCGACCAGCTGTTCGGCAATGATCAAGAAGACGATGACGGCGACTTCTTGACTCCGGCGGCCAACGGACAAAAGTTCATGATTGCCCTGATGAATCATCCCGAGTTTCGACAGATGTACTTCCGGCGCCTGCGAACCCTCCAGGATGCCTACCTGCAAGACAGCTACTTCCTCGACCTCTACAACTCGATCGGGAATCCTTACCTGGCCGAGGCCGAGCAGGACCTTCAGTTGTGGGGCGGACGTACCTGGGACTCCAAACGAAACCGTCTCACTCGTGGGCTAACTGATCGGCGAGAGATTTTCGCTAGGAACCAGGGTGCTGATGGATCCGACCTCATTCCACCGTCGGCCAGTGGTCAGACACCAGTGATCATTAATGAGGTTCACTATGACCCGTTGGGGGGCGGTGAGCTGGAGTTCGTGGAGCTGTTCAACACCTCGACCACGGAGTCCATCGACCTGTCCGGCTGGACGCTCAATGATGGGGTCAACCTGTCAATCACGCCCGGCACGGTGATCTTGCCCGGTGGATACCTGCTTCTTGTCGATACCGACACGGCCTATCGTTCTGAGTATGACCCAACGACCTTTGTCGGCGGCGAATACAGCGGCGGGCTGAAGAACTCGGGCGAGACTTTGACCCTGAGCACGTCGGCCGGCGTCACGGTTGACTCTCTCACCTGGTCAAATACTGCGCCATGGCCAGTGGCCGCCGGCGGTAGCGGTCCTTCTCTGAGCCGCCTTGCACCGTCCGGCAGCACCAACGATCCGGCCAACTGGTCTGCGAGTGCGCAGGCAGGGGGCACACCAGGGATTGCCAACGACGGGACTCCTCCTCCGGTCGGCAACGCGGTCTGTTCGTTTGTTCGTGATGCTGGTTCGGTGGTTGTGACGTTCGCTGATATTGAGTGGTCGTCGTTGGTGGTCCGTCGTTCGGTGAATAACAGTCAGTACTACTGGCGTGGCCGGGTTGATGGTCAGGCTGATGGCACTTTTACTGATGCTGATCGGACTGGTGTTGGCATGGCCTATCACGTCGGACCAGCCTTTGGTGTTGGTGGCACCCCGATTGATTGCACTGCAGCTTAAGGCGAAGGGCTTTCACCCGCCCGTGCTAGGTGACCGTCTGG
>VAPK010094545.1_pt1 | contig 19878 bp, 16 predicted proteins | sample 3395031 | NCBI WGS metagenome assembly VAPK01 (sample SAMN08290443, study PRJNA428436) | hydrothermal vent metagenome | isolation source: Deep-sea hydrothermal vent chimney 1 | place: Pacific Ocean: Juan De Fuca Ridge
CCAGTAATAATTTCTTTCCTCCATGTTTACATACATGATCAACAATGCCATTTACCAGTACCTCTTTACCTATCCACTTACCGGCTTTTTTATTAAAATCAGCTAAAGCCAATACAGGTTTATCAGTAGTTTTGTTAGTTTGTTCGGTATTATGAACTTCGGTTTTGTTTTCTTTTTTAGTATTTTTAGAACAAGAAACAGTAAAAACCAGAACGGTTAAAATTAGAATAATTCTTTTCATGATTTAGATTGGTTTAATGGACATAAAAATACAAATATTTATTGTTTTTATCCATGGAACTCACCTAAAAATTATAGATTTTCTATTAATTTTAATCTATAGTAAATTAGCTTAAACAGTTAAGATCAAAGGAATATTAATCTTCTTTAAGAATTCGTCTTACTGGAGCAGGTGGCTGAATACCTTCTTCTTTTAGTTTTGCAAATATTTTTAGAGCAATTGCACTATCTGTTTCTAAGGTATCCGAAAAGGTGGTCCAGTATAAAAGAGAAAAACTTAAGTTCCCATCAAGGTCATATCCGTAAAAATATGTTTTAGGAGCCGGATTCTTATGTGTATTTGGATGTACAGCTGCCATTTCTGTGAATAGGTCAATCATCTTTTCAGGATCAGCAGTTGGAGAGGTTTTCATAATGATCTTACTCCTTCTGTCTCTATTTGTAAGTGTATAATTGATCACTTTTTTAGAGATCAGATCTCCATTAGGGATAATAGCTTCATATCCTGAGTAAGATTTAATACTACTCGATCTGACACCAATACTGGTTACTACTCCAAATTCCTGATCAATTTCAATAGTGTCCCCCAAATTAATAGGTCTTTCAAATGCAAGGATCAAACCGGAAACAAAATTAAGAACCACATTTTGGAGTCCGAAACCTATACCAACTCCTAAAGCTCCAACCATGAAGCCAAGTTTACTTAAATCTAAACCTGCAGCTGATAATGCCATATATAAACCAATAGCAATAAGAATAATTCTTAAAAGAAGGGATACGGCGGGAGCAACGCCACGTGGAAGAGCTTTAACCATCCATTCATCCTGAAAAATGGTTGCCGCAAGTTTTGCAAGAAAAAGAGATAAGATGAATATTCCCAGAAAGGAAAGAATTCCACCTAAAGAAATAGTCATTTCTCCAGCTTCCCAGTGAATAGTCATTAATTCATTAAACCATTTTGTAAGAAGATTATATAGGCTAAAACCTTTTAAGGAAAATACAAGCCATACCAATAATCCAACCAAATTAAGCACTGGTTTTATACGTTTATTGGTTACGGTAACCATGGTTGATAGTGCCTGAATACTATAGGGATTTCTGAAACGGAAAAACAAAATAACCAGACTTGTAATAATTTTTACAGCAAGAAAAACTACCATGCCTAAAGCCGTAGAGATCAAAACTCCAAAAACCAAAAACCGTGATAAACTTACCATACCAATAATGTTGGCAATTATAGCACCTGTGAGAATAACAATATAGGCAAGACTAACGAAATTAAACAATCTGTAAATGGGTTTGAATTGTTTTGGTGATCTAGATATTATGACCCTTCCCCTAAAAAGTGCTATGATTAAAATAAAGGCATCTACAATAATTAAGGATCTAACTAAACTGTTTTCCGGATTGATGTACACTTCAAATACCTGAAAGACATAGGCCAATAAAATAAGAATAAGAACCTGGCTAAATTGCTTAGAAGTTATTTTTGGTAATAAAATAGCTGTACCAATAAGAATCAGAATAATATGTAATTCAGAAAATGCCGGATTAAGAGAACGGTAGAAAAATGCTGAAATTAAAAGCCCAACAACAATTGTTGCGGAGATTGGATGGCTAAGAATTATTTTTGATTGCTTTTCAACCTGGTTTTCTGACTCTCTTGCCTCTGCTTTCCATTTAGATCCAACTCTTATAAATCCAGCGAGAAGAAGTAAAAGAAAAAGTCCTTGCAGGATAGCAGTTTTTGAATTTAAAGATAAAAATTCTTTTAACTGATCTTTATTCACTTGTACCTTTGCAAATATTTGGTTAGTTAGTGAAATTGTATTTGTTGAATCAATGGCTTTTAACCCGATATCTCTTGATTTCCAAATAGGTTCACTATCAAAAACAAAATAATCTTTTTGCATTTGTGTTTCAGCAAGTTCTATTTCGGTAATCATTTCATCCACATTTAAAACCATTTCAGTTATTCCTTTTTGAATGATAAATACATCATCTAATCGGGCGTGTGAAACATTTAAAATATCCTTAAGGGTTTCTAAGATCTGATTCAATCCATTGTAAACTTCATTAGAATCACTTGAGTTAACCAATTGTATTTTGGTTTGTTTCCAAATTTTAATTTCTTCGGTTAATTCCTTTGATATATTGCTGATTTCTTCTGAACGATCTTTAAGAATATCCTGATATTTTTTTAAATAAGTACGGTAATTATTCCATTCTACTTTGTTCACCCTTAGAAGACGATGTGTCATTTTAGGTAATTCCTGAACGAGAGAATCTTTCTTGGTATCAATTTCAACAGCAACTATTTTAAGTATAGAATCCACTTCGCTAATTGCCGCACTGGGTTTAAGGATCTTTCTTAATTTAAGTATACGCTGACTTAACTTTTCAGATTCACTGGAAATATTACTAATGGAAATAGATTTATCAACCTTTTGGATACTATCTCTTTGCTTGTTTTCTTTATTTTGAGATTGCCCTGAAAATATAAAAAACAGGGAAAATAAAAAAGACAGGAAAAATGATTTAGATGGAACTATCATATATTTATTCAAAGATATCAATTTATAAAAATAAAGTATTTTAATTAGTTGTTTCCATATTTTGATCAGTAGATGGGTTTTTATATTCAGAAACCCAAGCAGTATATAACTGATATACAATGGAGAGAATCACAGGGCCAATAAACAGACCGAGCATTCCCATAAACATCATGCCTCCCAATGCTCCTGTCAAAATAACAAGCATGGGTGTTTTTAAACCCTTTCCTAAAAGCATTGGCTTTAAAAAATTATCAGATAAAGCAACAAAAATAGAATAAATGGTAAATAAAATGGCTGGCATAGAATCGTGGGTAGAAAATACGATAGCAATTGCCGGAATCATTGCCAAAAGAGCCGGAACCTGGATAATAGCCAGGATCAAAACGAAGAAAGCAAAAATACCTGCACCTGGCAAATCAATTACAGCAAATCCAATATATGCTAATAACGATTGAATGATGGCAACAACCAAAATACCCTTTACCACACTTCTTACTGTTAAAGTAATCATTGTTATCAATTCATCTCCTTTACCCGGCATAAGTCTGTTTGCAAATTTGACACTTGTATTGTAGCCTTCATGAGCAGAAGCCATAAAAACTCCTGCAAAGATCAATGAAAACAAAGCGAGAAATACCGTTCCTAATAATCCGGTTAAACTGCTAAAGGCTTTACCTAAAACACTTTTTAATTGTTCTTTATGATCCCTTAAAGTATTTTCAAGGCTTTTGTTGGCTTCCGACCAAAAAGCATAAGCTCTTTCTCCTATGAGAGGCCATTCTTTAACCTTGTCGTTTGGTGGTGGAATATTAACTGTTCCTGCTTCAAATTTATGCTTAAAACTTTTTGCAGAATCCACGATAGAGGAACTAAGTTTAATTGTTGGAGTAACTATAATTGCCAATAGCATTAAAATTGCAACTGCAGTAACCAGGCCTTTCTTTTTCCCTTTAAACAGGTTAATAAGTTTTTTATAATATGGGTATAGTGCAATAGCCACCAAAGCCGACCAGATGATGATTAGTAAAAAGGGTTTAATTATAAAATAACTTGCTGCCAGTAATACGGTTAGGGCAATGATTTTAATATAAGTATCAATTGTATTTTCTTTGTAACCTAAGCTTTTCATTTGAATATGATTTTTAATTTGTATTTTTTTTCTTTTCTAACCAACCTCCTCCTAAAGCATCATACAGATTTATGATAGAAACTAGTTGTTGTTTTAAAGCTTCTGAAGCTTTTATTTCTGCATTAAATTGAGATGTTTGTAAGCTAAGCACTTCCAAATAACTTGTCAATCCTCCATCATATCTAACCCAGGAAAGATGAGCTGCTATTTTAGCCAGTTCCATCTGTTCTTTTCTCAAATTGTATTCCCGATAGTAAGTTTCTGTGGCAATCATGGCATCTTCTACTTCCTGCAAAGCGACAAGGTACGTATTTTGATAGGTATTAAGCAATTGTCTGGTTCTTGCTTTTTCAACTTCTATTCCTTTTTCAATTCTTTTACCATTAAATATTGGACCGACCAGCTGTCCAACAAGGTCAGCAAAAAATACGGTTGGATTGATTAGTTCTGCTCCCATATTAGCACTTAATGTCAATGATGGATATTTCAGGGTTTCTGCCACGCCAATCCGCAAAGTCTGTGCATTTAAATTTCTTTCGGCCTGTATCACATCAGGTCTTCTATTTAGCAATTCAGATGGAAATCCAGTTGGAACTTCAGGTATAGAGATCTGTTCCTCCAGTAATGACCCTCTTGGTATATCCATAGGAGGAGATCCTAAAAGAATACTTATGGCATTTTCCAGTTGCCTTCTTGCCCGATCAAAGACTTCTATAGCAGTTTTTGCTTCGCTTACCTGTATTTTGGCCTGAGCTAAATCTACTTCATTAATAAGCCCTGCATTAAACCTAGCCTGCATTACTTCCATGTTTTCCTGAAAATTATTTGCTGTTTTTTCAGATATATTTAACCTGTTATCTAAATCTCTTATAGAAATATACGCATTTGCCGTTAAAGAAATAATACTAATAGTCAGTGCTTTGTACGCTTCTTCTGTGGCTAAATAATTTTGTAAAGCTATTTCGTTCAGGGTTTTTATCTGCCCCCAAAGATCTACTTTGTAAGAAACATTGATGGCTGGAGTAATAGAATTTGAGAAATCAGAACTGGAAGTGTTATAGGTAGTTGAGGCATTTGTACCATAATTAATGCTTGGGTAAAAATCAGCTCTGGAAATATCTAAATATGCCTGTGATTCTTCCATTCTTGCGATGGCGATCTTTAAATTTTTATTGTTTGCCAGTGCGGTATCAATCAATTGAACCAATACAGGATCTTTAAATAGTTTCCACCAGGGTAAATTGGCAATACTGGAGTCCTGAGAAAAACTATGGCGATAGGTAACAGGTATGTTTTGTTCCTGTCGGGTGTAATCCTCTCCTATTTTACATGCATGAAATGACAGGAACAGGAGAACAACTCCTATTAGATAACCTGTATTTTTTATGTTGTTGCATACTCTTTTCATTCTATTTTTACTGTTTTTTGAGGTTCGAAAAAACTCAGTATTCTAAAAGCAAAAACGACATATATTACCGCCAAAGATACCTGTATTACACGCGGCCATACTTTTTCACCTGCGGCTGCATCTGAAGATAAAACAGATCCAAGGATTAGTAAAAAAGTGGAGAATCCACTTTTAAATATAGGTGCTAATTTATCTTTTGAAAAGATTCGTTGTCCAAAGATTAGTCCTGCCAAAAAAACCAATAGAATCATAAAAGCGAAATTAGGTACCATTGTCAATAAATAATATGCTAAAATAGCAAAAACTCCACCCATAATATTTGCTACAATCAATACCAATCCAACTTTTGGATTTGCCAGAGCAGGACTCATAGAAAGTATGGCTACAAATATTAAAATAAGTACACTGGATGACAGTTTGAAAATATAAAACAATAGAAACACCGGAATAAGAACAATGACTATTTTGGATGCATAGGAAAAACGTTCTTCTTTTGTTTGTTTTGCTGCTGCATTCTGCACCTTTTCAAATGCAATATCAGCTTCCGATAAGGGAAAAAATATAAAAACCAGCTGTGTTAGAACAATTGACATAAAAGCATTAAAAACCAGATTAATCGCAATATAACTGCCAATTGCTCCTGAATCTATGGAAACAAAAGGGATTACTACAAGACTTATCAGTAAAAAAACTTTAATTATTGCCGGTAATTGATCTATAAAATATAACCAGAGTAAGGTTAAAATTAAAAGAGGAAAAAACACCAGAGAATATTCCAGAAATAACTCGCTAAAACCTACAGTTAATCCGGTAATAACAATTAATGAAATAATAAAGCTGGCAGCTTGTTTAAAAGTAAGAGGTTTTGCACCTGGACTTATATAACCAATACCCAGTACAGCGGTAAGATAAGAAAGGTCATAATTCCATAATGAGGTAACTGCCATGATAAAACTTGCCCCAATGGCAAATCGTATAATGGGTATAGATGTACTCCAATAGCTTTTCTGGCTTGTTATGTTGAGAACGCTATCTGACATAGGATAACCAAGACATCAGGCGAATTCTAAATTTTGCTATTGCATTAAGAAAAAAATTATTACCTGTATATACCACAACATCTACCTGACCTCCTAACCGAATCAGGTTTTCAAGTTCATGGGTGTCAATACTGATAATTACAGGAAAACGCTGTGGATCCTGCAACCATCCTGATTTACTTTTAATTTCAGGCAATCCACCTTTGTTAGTTTGATCGGTTGCAACACCATAGCCCATACTTCGTATAGTCCCTTTAAAAACTTTACCGGGTGCGATATCAAAAATAAACTCTACAGTATCATCAATTTTCATCAAAGAGAGATTATTTTCTTTCATATTTGCCTGTATCCAAACATCAGTAGTTGAAATTAGAGTAGTTAATGGCTGTCCGGGTGATGCATAATACCCCAGGTCAATATCATAACTTTCAATTACACCATCAGTAGGTGCAACAATGGTGGTAAAGGCAAGATCTAATTGAGCTTTTGCCAGTGCCTGAATTGCAGCTCTTATTTTCGGATTGTCAGGTCCGGAATCTCCTAGCCTTTGCTGGTCTCTTTCCAGACTTGCTTGTGCAGAAGCAACCTGTTCAACTGCCTGAAAATAAGCTGTTTCTGATTGGTCTTTATCAGCTTCAGACAAAGCTCCCTCGTTTTCACGCATCACTTTTTGAACTCTGTTCCAGTTTCGTTCTGCCCTGTCTAACTGGGCTTTTGCTACTCCTAATTTTCCGGCAGAAGCTTTTACAGATGCGGTGCTGGCAGCAACAGATTGTGTTGTATTATCAATATCAGCTTCTGCTTTTGAAACAGCAATTTCAAAAGGTCTTTTATCCAGTTCAAAAAGTATATCTCCGGCTTTCACATGGCTGTGGAGCGCAATATTTATTTTGGTGATATTTCCTGAAACTCTTGCTGTTACCGGTGTAATCAATCCTTTAATTCTTGCCTGATCGGTATAAGGCGTGTGCCGGTCTGACAAAACGTACCAAATAAAAAAGAAAAGAGATACTAATAAAACAATAAAAGTGACTTTTTTGATAGCGCTTTTTTCTTTTTTTTGTGCTACCTTTTTATGCCCCTTTTCAGGAATTGCATTTTCAATATTTTGATCTTTATTTTCTTCCATAAAAAATAATACTATTTACCTTTTTCTTTAAATTCTCTTTTCCAGATATATTGCACTACAGAAAACATAAATGCTGTTGACCAACCAATAAGAAGTATACCATTAATGGCCTCAAAACCCGCTAAAATTCTATTGGTAGAACTTATCGTAATATCACCATAGCCAAGAGTGGTAAAGGTTACTAAAGAAAAGTATATGGCTTTTTCAAAAGATTCGAATTCGGTAATATTTGGCAAAATATAATAGGTAAATGCCCAAATTCCCGATTGAATAAAATGAAGTAACAATAGAAAAAAAGCAGTTAAAATTAATAGCCTTGTGCCTTTTTTATCAAACTTTATATCAGATAAATAGAGGTATTTTTTCTCAATGTGATTTAGCCAAAAACTGGTTCCATACGCTTGAATAGTTACGGTAATTCCAATGATAAATAAACCAATAATGATATTTATAAACATAGCTGTTTTAGATGTGTGATTTGTACAAATGGTTTGCTTTACAATAATACGAAATTAAATTTACAGCAGCGTCCGCACTGTTGGTATTCATTTAAAACTAGTGTTAATTTGGACAAAAAAACAATTAAGCGTTTTTCTTTTTTTTCGAGGTAATTGGCGCAGTTTTGGATTAAGAAAATCATTAATAATTAAATCAAAAATTTATGAAAAAAACAATATTAAAAATTACCATGGTATTTATCCTGGCAGCGGTGTTAGTTTCCTGTTATCCGGGTGATGATGTATCTGTAAAAAATCTGGATACAACCAGTACTTTTTATAAAAAGTCGGATTTTACAAACCCTCCTAAATCTGCTATTATTTATTGGGATGTTGCTCAGTTAAAAGGTGATGATGGTGATGATATTGATTACAAGGGAGATATTGATGATGAAATTTTAAACACAACCCTTGATAATCTGGTTGGTTTATAATGGGGTAGATAATGTTTATATTTTTTCTAAAGATGATGTGCTTTTTCCGATACCAAGTAATTCAGGTGTTAAGGTGATAAAGTTTGGTGAGACAGTTCCAACGGTGGATGCTGCTATTGTACCTGCGATTGTGTTAAGAGAAAATACTTCTGTCGGAATTATTTATCCTCCATGTTTACCGGGTTACTGGTATTGTTATCCACCAATTGTTGATGTTACCTCTTACGGAGTAGGAACGGTTGTAACCATGCATACTAATTTTCAAAGTGGGTCAGATCCTTCATGGACAGCATTGATGAGAGGTTTACTTTCATCATCTGGTAGTAGTAGAACTATTGAAGGAATTAATCAGGCTTTTGAGCAATCACCTTATTTGAATTAAAATATTAAAAAAAATATATATAACAGCATTTTTGCTGATTGGATTAGCAATGAACAGTAATGCACAATCATTTTGGGCAATAAATTGGGATATAAGTACAGGAGTCAGTGATACAGGTGATTTTATTGGAAATGTAAATGTAAGAGGTGCATCTTTGGATGGAAGAGTATTTATCAATGACAATTTTGCAGTTGGAGGTCATTTAGGGTGGGAGTACCTTATATGAAAAACTGACAGATCTTCCGCCGATTGAGATTGAAAAAGATAGAATAAGTGGAGAAATCTCTGGAACACAAATGCATTATTTAAATGTTTTTCCTGCTTTGGTAACTTCACATTATTATTTTGAATCAGGCAATGTAAAACTATATATTGGATTAGGAGGTGTTTGGACAGAACAGCGTAATGATGTTGGGTTAAGATCTATATATGCCGATTCATTTGCTTTTGGTGTACAACCTGAGGTAGGTGTGTTTATTCCGATTGGCCTTAACAGCTCTGGTATAAACCTTGCTATGAAATATTTGTACGGAACATCTGCGGGTGATCTCAATTCATTGGGTTTGTTTGCCTTTTCGGTAGGTTTTGCCTTTATGAATTAGATTTTTAAGTATTGAGTAAAACAGGAGGCTGTCTGAAAAGGCAGCCTCTTTTTTTACAAGATCTTTTTGTTTACATCGGGAGAGGAACCCAAAACATGATCAGGAAACTATAACATCGGTAAAATTATTATATATTTGATTTTGCTGAATAAAGATTCTATCAAAAATAAAAACATCAAATTATGGCAAAGAAAAAAAATCCATCAGCTATTGCAGGAAGCTTTAATAACAGACAGCTGCTTTATGTAAGGTATTTTACTGCAATACTTATTGATTTATTGGTTTTGAACTTTTTTGATGAATACTGGGATAATGTAGTGATTGAATCTTTCACTATTTCAGTACTTGTAGCAATTCTACTTCAAATATTGCTAAAATTTACTATTAAAATTGAACACATTGTTGCCAACTATTTTAATTCAAAGTCAGGTAAGTTTATGAAATTTATGCGATATTTTTCTGCCTGGGCTTTATTATTTATTTCCAAATTGATCATTCTTGAAGCAATTAACAAGGCTTTTGGGGGTGAGGTTGAGTTTAAAGGAGCCTGGCATGGTGTAATCGCATTTATAGTAGTGGTAATGGTAATGCTTGTTGCCGAAATGTTGGCAGCAGGAATTAATAAAAAACTTGGTAAAATAGGTTGATTTCTCATTCAGTATAACTGATTTAATATATTTATAATGAATGAGTAAGCTTATTTATTCTTGATAAAGTATTTTGTTAATAATTAAAATACTTAGCCGGAACATATTTGTAATCTTTATTAATGTTGATAATTAACTGGATAACAGGTATGCCAGCCCATTCCCAAAATTCACCATTGTTCTCGGCACTTAGAAAATAGCTAAAATTAAGTGTGTGTTTTTTATTGAGAATGTAAACTAAACTTGGGCCAAATCGAACAAATTGAAATCCCTTAAAGTCATCCCTCCACCGGTAAAAGATTCCGGCAGCAAAACTTGCAGCTAATTTATCATTGACAATGGTGTGATTAATAAACAAACCATAACGTAAACCATTATCGTTACTTCTATCTGGTGAACTCATATCAATTTGCCATTTTATATTGTTTACAAATTGATAATCTTTCAGCATTTTTTTAAAATTTATACCAAGTCCAGGTCTGAATTCGGTGCTATTTGGTTTTATGGTGTATCTTAAATCCGGAACAATTTCAAAATGTTTAGAAACTAAAAAAGTTGCTACTCCTTCTACATACCACCTGTCAAGGCTATGAAAATTATCTTCCAGTCTTACCTGGATTTCACCTGAGTATTTCCAGCGATCAGATCCCCAGGTGACCTTGTTACCCATGTAAATCTGATTATCCCAGTTATTTTCCTGAGATGATACACTATCTGATACTAAGATTAAAAAAGTAAATATCCGTAAGGTTAATTTAGAAATCATAGTCTGAATATTATTTTCCATGGATACACCAATTCTTTTATTTTTAATTGAATATTCCTAAAAGATCAATAGGGCTTTGCTATTTGATAATACAAGCAAATATAATGATATTTCAATACCTTTTATTCCGTTTTTAAGGTTTGTATTAATCAAAAAATACCCGAATTTTTATAGCTCTTAAACGTACTTATTGCTCAGTTGATTTAAATTTAAAAAGGAATTAAATATAACTTACTAACTTTACAACTAACTAAAAAACAAAACATGTCTGTAAAAAACATTCGTTTAGAAGTAATGCAAACTTTAGAGAAGAATATTGATATTTTTCTTGATAAATTTTTGATTGCTCCAGAAAAAATTTGGCAGCCTTCTGATTTTCTGCCAGATCCACAGGGAGATAATTTTATGGAAGAAGTAAAAGAGATAAGAGAAATTTCAAAGGATCTGTCGGATGATTTTTGGATTAGCCTTGTTGGAGATATGATTACGGAAGAAGCTTTGCCAACATATGAATCATGGTTATTAGATCTGGAAGGTATTACGCAACATGATGATAATGGTGATAATGGCTGGGCCGCATGGATTAGAAAATGGACAGGAGAAGAAAACAGACATGGAGATGTTTTGAACAAGTATATCTATTTGTCTGGAAGAGTGAATATGCGTGAGGTAGAAGTTACAACACAGCATCTTATTGCTGATGGATTTGATATTGGTACCTCACGAGATCCGTATAAGAATTTTGTTTACACCAGTTTTCAGGAGCTGGCTACATTTGTATCGCATAACAATGTTGCAAAGATAGCCCGGGAAGCAGGGATGAAATCCTTATCAAAAATGTGCAGAAGAATTGCAGGAGATGAAATGAGACATCACAAAGCCTATACAGAATTTGTTAACCAGATTTTTACAATTGATCCCAGTGAAATGATGCTAGCTTATTTGCATATGATGAAACATAAAATTGTGATGCCTGCTATGCATTTACGAGAGTCTTTTGAAACCAAAGGATCTTTGTTTGAAAATTTTTCAGATGCTGCACAAAGAATGAAAGTTTATACGAGTTTTGATTATGTGGAGATTATCCGTAAACTAAACAACCTGTGGGGAATAGACAAGATTACCGGTTTAACACCTGAGGCAGATAGGGCAAGAGCTTATTTGATGAGATTTCCTGATATCATGCAAAGAATTGCTGAGCGAATTGTGGTACCGGATCAGGCACATTCATTTAAGTGGATGAATCCAAAAACAGCCTGAAGTTAGTTTTAACAATAATGAGTAAAAGTTAAAACCTAGTAGGGATCACATTTCAAACCCCAGTTCTACATCTAGTTTTTCAGCAATTAATTTGGTAATTCTTGATTTTAATGCAGGAATTTTAATTTTTTCAACCACATCGTTTCCAAAGGCAAATAACATTAAAGCCTTTGCCTCTTTTTTAGGAATACCTCGTGACTGTAAATAGAACAATGCTTTTTCATCCAGCTGACCAATGGTACAGCCATGTGAACATTTTACATCATCTGCAAATATTTCCAGTTGAGGTTTTGCATTGATAGAAGCTTTATCTCCGATAAGGATATTATCATTTTGCTGAAAAGCATTGGTTTTTTGTGCTTGTTGATCTACAATAACTTTTCCGTTAAAAACGCCTGTTGAAGCATCATCATAAATACCCTTGTATAATTCATGACTTTCGCAATTTTCATATTTATGATTTATTAAAGTATGATTATCAACATGTTGTTTGTTACTGATAATGGTAATTCCGTTAAGGCTGGTAGTAATATGCTCCTCTTCCTGAGAAACTTTAATATTATTTCGGGTAAGTTTACCTCCAAAAGAGAAGGTATTTACAGTGACAATACTGCTCTGTTTTTGCTGGATGTAAGTACTGTCAATTAAAGATGCATTTTCTTTATCATTTTGTACTTTGTAATAATTAAGAATGGCTCTTTTATGAGTGAAAATTTCTGTAACACAATTGGTTAACACCAAATTAGTACTTAAACTTTGATGACGTTCATAGATCTGTACATGTGAATTTTCACCAACAACAATTAAATTTCGGGGCTGTAACATTGCCTCTTTTTCACTTCCGGTAGAAAAATAAAGAATCTGAATTGGTTTTTCAAGAACCGTGTTTTTAGGGATGTTGATAAAAACACCTTCTTTTGAAAAGGCTGTATTTAAGGAGGTTAGACTGTCACTTTCCGAAGTAATTTTATTAAAATAATGATCGATGATCATTTGATATTTCGGCTTTTTTAAAGCAGCGGAAAGTAAACAAATATCTGCACCATCATGTGTGGTTTCAGATAAAAAGGAACTATATGCTCCATCAACAAACACTATTTTATAGGACTCAATTTCGTGTAAAAAATATTTTTTCACATCTTTTAACTCAATATGAGAATCCATTTCAGGGAAAATTCCATAATCATGATTGAGTACAGATTTTAAGGAAGTATATTTCCATTCTTCCTCTTTTTTTGTTGGAAAACCATGTTTTTCAAAAGATTCTATTGCTTCTGTACGGATCTTATGAACCTTTGAATCCAAATCAATAATTCCTTTATTTTCAAATGCCATAAAACTGGCAAGAAGTTTTTCTTTTAAGTCCATTTCAGGTTTAAGATTAGATATTTTATAAATATCGATTTTTAAGATGCTTCAATTAATAAATTACCTTCCCTTTGAGAAGGGTGTTTTAGGAATGGGCTTATTTTAACCAATCATACCCTTTTTCTTCCAGCTCAAAGGCAAGTTCTTTGCCTCCTGATTTTACAATTTTCCCATTGTAAAGTACATGTACAAAATCAGGAACAATATAATCCAGTAACCTTTGGTAATGTGTGATTACAATGGTTGCATTATCTTTTGTTTTGAGTTTGTTCACACCGTTGGCAACAATTTTCAACGCATCAATATCTAAACCGGAATCCGTTTCATCTAAAATAGCAATTTTTGGTTCCAGCATTGCCATCTGAAAAATTTCATTTCGTTTTTTTTCACCACCAGAAAATCCTTCATTTAAAGAACGGGATAAAAATTTACGATCCATTTCTAAAAGTGCAGCTTTTTCTCGGATCATTTTTAGCATATCCTTAGCAGGAAGATCGTCTAATCCTTGTGATTTTCTTTTGGCATTGATAGCTGTTTTAATAAAGTTTGTTGTAGTAACACCCGGTATTTCAATCGGATATTGAAATGACATAAAGATACCTTTATGAGCTCTTTCGTCTGGTGAAAGATCTAAAATACTTTTACCATCCAATATCACATCACCCTGACTAACTTTATATGTTTCATTTCCTGCTATCACAGATGAAAGTGTACTTTTTCCAGATCCATTAGGTCCCATGATAGCATGGACTTCTCCTGGGTTGATTTCCAAATTAATTCCTCTAAGAATTTCTTTGTCTTCTATTCCTGCATGTAAATTTTTAATACTAAGCATGTTCTATATAATTGTTTTTCTTAACGTTTCTTTTATTTAATCTTTGCAGTTCTTTGCGATAAAATAAGTATCGTAGAGTTATACCAAAGGCTTAAAAAGTTATGCAAAGTTTATACTATTTAATTTTAATAATTTCAATTTTTTTAACGTTTACCCTACAGATCCCTCTAAACTGATCTCCAGTAACTTCTGAGCTTCCACCGCAAACTCCATGGGTAGTTTATTCAATACTTCTTTGCTAAAACCATTTACAATTAGTGCAATGGCTTTTTCTGTATCAATACCTCTTTGGTTACAATAGAATAATTGATCTTCTCCAATTTTACTGGTGGTTGCCTCATGTTCAATATGTGCAGTTTTGTTTTTGGTTTCTATATAAGGAAAAGTATGTGCCCCGCACTCATTTCCCATCAATAAAGAATCACATTGTGAAAAATTTCTAGCATTTTCTGCTCGTGAATTAATTTGCACCAATCCCCGATAAGAATTTTGCGATCTACCTGCCGAAATCCCTTTAGAGATGATTGTACTTTTTGTGTTCTTTCCTAAATGAACCATTTTAGTTCCGGTATCAGCCTGCTGATAATTGTTGGTAACCGCAATAGAATAGAATTCACCAACAGAGTTATCTCCTTTTAATATACAACTTGGGTATTTCCAGGTAACTGCACTCCCTGTTTCTACCTGTGTCCAGGATATTTTTGAATTTTGATGACAGATTCCTCTTTTGGTTACAAAATTATAAACACCACCTTTTCCTTCGTGGTCTCCTGGGTACCAGTTCTGTACCGTTGAATATTTAATTTCGGCATCATCTAAGGCAATGAGTTCAACTACAGCAGCATGCAACTGATTTTCATCACGGGCAGGAGCAGTACATCCTTCTAAATAACTAACATAACTACCTTCGTCAGCAATTAGTAAGGTGCGTTCAAACTGACCGGTGCCTCCTTCATTAATTCTAAAATAAGTGGATAGCTCCATTGGGCAATGAACCCCTTTCGGGATATAACAAAAAGATCCATCCGTGAAAACGGCAGAATTCAAAGCTGCATAAAAATTATCTGTTTTAGGAACAATACTGCCGATATATTTTTTTACCAGTTCAGGATGATCTTGAATGGCTTCTGAAATCGGACAAAAGATAATGCCTTTCTCAGCCAGTGTCTTCTTAAAAGTTGTTGCAACCGAAACAGAATCTACTACAATATCCATGGCGACATTGCTTAAACGCTTTTGTTCATCAACGGATATTCCTAGTTTTGTAAAAGTTTTTAATAATTCTGGATCTACTTCGTCTAAACTTTTCAGTTCCTTTTTTTGTTTAGGAGCTGAATAATAGGAAATAGCCTGAAAATCAGGTTTTTCATAACTTACATTTGCCCAGTCTGGTTCTTCCATTTTTTGCCAGATAGCAAATGCTTCCAAACGCCAGTTGGTCATCCATTGAGGTTCCTTTTTCTTTTTAGAAATGGCACGAACGATATCCTCATTCAATCCTTTAGGAAAAGTATCCGATTCAATATCGGTATAAAAACCATACTCATATTCCTGAGATTCCAGCTCTTTTTTTAAGTCGTCTTCAGTGTATTTGTTCATTTATTACAAATTTTGTTCCCTTCCTTTTAGGAAGGGTTAGGGATGGGCTTATAGCGAGAATGATTCCCCACAGCCGCAGGTTCTATTGGCATTAGGATTTTTAAAAACAAAACCGATTCCATTCAATCCTCCTGAAAAATCAAGAGTTGTTCCAACCAGATATAAAAAACTCTTTTTGTCAATAATAATCTTAATGTCATTATTCTCAAACATTTTATCTTCCTCATTTTGAATGGAGTCAAATTTCAAATCATACGACAAGCCAGAACAACCACCACTTTTAACTCCAACCCGAACAAAATCTTTACTCGAATCAAAGCCATCATCCCGCATTAATTCACTCACTTTCCTTTTGGCAATATCTGTTACGTTTATCATAAATTTTATTTAAATAGATTCATTCTAAATAAGTACAAAGATATATTAAATTATGTTCTTGTGAAATTTTTGAAAAAAAAATGCACCTCCAACACAATAAAAAATATTTTTCTAAAACTCCAAAAAAGTGCAATAAACAAAAAGGAAGTGCGTTTCGATATTAACAATTTTGCCAAGATATTAACAACTTATTAACAAGTAAAAAATGATTTTTTAGTTCTAGAATTTTAAGATAAAAAAAAATCTAATATAAGTAGTTGATATATAGATTATTATAAATAACAATAACATGAAAACCGACCGTTCCCCAATCGGTTCTATTTAAAAAATAGAATGATTATTTACCTGTTATTACATCATAAGATGTGGTAACAGGATGGTTTGTTTTAATAACAATAACAATAAAATTTTGAATTGTATGAACAATTTAACTGTTTCCCTTCAAAAAGTTTTTAGTATAAAAGCTATTTTTTTTAATAAGAATAAAGCCTTTTTGGTCTTTATTTTTCTGTTTTCATTGAGTATTCAATCTTTCTCTGTTAATGCGCAAACTTGCACTAATGATTCATGGAATGGAAGTGCAGCGATACCTGATAATAATTTAACAGGTGTTACACAAACGATAAATATTACCGATACACATGCTATAACAGATGTTAATATTAGTTTGAATATTACACACACTTGGGATGCAGATTTAATTTTAACTTTAATGAGTCCAAGTGGTACTACAGTAACACTTTCAGCAAATAATGGAGGGTCTGGGAATGACTATTTAAATACGCAATTTGATGATGCTGGCGCAACAAACATAACTACAGGTAGTGCACCATTCAATGCAACATATATCCCTGAACAACCACTGAGTGGCTTTAACGGAGAAAACCCAAGTGGCGTGTGGTCACTAACGGTAGTAGATGATACAAGTTTTGATACAGGAACATTAACTAATTTTGATTTAGAAGTTTGTTCAAATAATTTACCACCTACTTTAACGGCTATAGGTAATCAAAATTTTTGTCAGACAGCAGGCAGCAGTATTAATATTGCAACAGCTGTAAGTATTACAGATCCAGATGATACAACAACAAGTGCAATTTATATCCAAGTTTCTTCAGGTTATGTAAATGGTGAAGATTTATTGACATTAGATAATTTAGCAACACATGCCGCTAATGGAATAACATCATCTTGGGATGCTGTCCAAGGAGAAATATCACTAACAGGACCTGCATTATATACCAATTTTGAGGCAGCTATTTTAGATGTTTTGTATTCTAACAGTTCTGGTACAGCAACTGGTACACGTCAATTTTCAATTACGGTTGGTGAAGCAAACTATCTGCCAGGTACAGGGCATTATTATGAGTTTGTTGCAATTCCTGGTATAACTTGGACTACTGCAAAAGCAGCAGCAGCTGCAAGAACTTATTTTGGTTTACAAGGTTATTTGGCTACATTAACTTCGCAAGTTGAAGCTGATTTTTCAGGAAGTCAAGCTTTAGGAGTAGGTTGGATTGGAGCAAGTGATGCTCTTTCAGAAGGTGCTACAGCAGAAGGTGATTGGAGATGGGTTACTGGTCCAGAGGCTGGTACTTCTTTTTGGAGTGGTGGTGTTGGTGGATCAACTACAGCACCTTTCAATTTTGCTTTTTGGAATGGTGGTGAACCCAATGATTGGCCTGATGGTCCTACTACGCCTCATGAAGAAGATTATGCTCATATTACAGATGTTTCAGTAACTACAATGCCTGGATCTTGGAATGATTTACCCAATGCAGGTGGTGGTGGTGCATATGCTCCACAAGGATATGTAGTTGAATACGGTGGTACAGCTGGAGATCCGGTTTTAAGTATTACTGCTACAACACAAATTAATCTAAATTGTGCAGATCTTAGTTTAGCTAAAACAGTAAATAATGTAAATTCCTGTGTAGGAACTCAGGTAATTTTTACGTTAAACCTAACCAATAATGGTCCTGCCGATGTTGCAGCTGGAACAACTGTTACAGATCAGCTTCCTGCGGGATTTTCTTATGATAGCGATAATGGAGGAGGTAGCTATATTTCAGGAACTGGTGTATGGACAGTTCCGGCCATTTCCAATGGAAATTCAACATCGCTACAAATTACGGCTACAGTCAATGCCTCAGGTTCATATACCAATTTAGCATCTATAACAAGCAGTCCGAATAATGATCCGGATAATACAAACGATAGCGCAAGCGTATCTGTGAATGTTACACCTGCAATTACAAATAATAATATTACTACAGCATCAGATTCATTTAATTGTGCAGCCAGTCAGTATATTAATGCAACAAATGTTAACGGAGCAACTTACCAATGGCAAAGCTCACCGGATGGAGCCACCTGGTCTGATATTTCTGGTGCTACCGGACAAGGATTGGATCCAGGAGTTATAACTGCAACTACACATTTTAGAAGGGTTGTAAGTAATGGAAGTTGTACAGATATCAGTAACGAAATTGTTTATACAATTCTTACTGATACCATTACAGATAATGTAATTCATACAATTGGATGCCCTACATTAAGCCCAGGCGAAATACAGGGGACCTATCCATCGAATGGATATCAGGGTAATTTTACTTTCCAGTGGCAAATATCAACTACAAGTGATAGTAGTGGTTTTAGTGATATATCAGGAGCAACGAGTCAGCAATATAATCCAGGAACTTTATCTCAAACAAGTTATATCAGAAGAATTGCACTATCAGGGGCTTGTTCTGACATCAGTAATGTAATTACTTTTTCAGCAAACGCTACGCCATCGGTACCGACATTGAGTACCACGGCAGCCACATGTTCAGCAGAAGGATCGACCACGATCACGAATTATGATGGTACTTTAACCTATACCTTTACACCAGCAGGACCAAGTGTTGGAGCAGGCGGAGTAGTAAGTAGTGCAGCAACAGGCACGAGTTATACCGTAACAGCAGGAAATGCGACCTGTACATCAGGATCATCAGCATCGTTTACCAATGATGCGATGTTGCCAACGCCTTTACCAGCAACTTTAAGTGGTAATGGATCTGTATGCTCAGGTGAAGATGCTATTTTTACCATTTCAGGAACAGCTGGAGATATAGTTACCTATAGTGGTGATGCTTCTGGCAATGCGACTATTGGTGCGGGAGGAACAGTAAATGTAACAGTTTCAAATATCACTTCAGATACAACATTAAACCTTACAAATGTAAGTAATGGAACGTGTGACCTGGCTTTAGCAGTTAGTGAGACAGTTACGGTCAATCCGACTGTGGTTGCTTCCATAGCAGTAAGCAACCCTATAGCTTGTAATGGAGGAACTGGAACAGTAACGATTACGGCAACTGCAGGTACAGCACCTTTTACCTATATTTTTGATGGAAACACCAATAATACCGGAATATTTACAAATATTTTTGCAGGTACTAATTATGCTTGGAGCGTAACCGATATAAACAGTTGTGGTTCAGTTAGTGGTTCAATTGATGTAAATGAGCCAGTTGTATTGAGCAGTTCAGCGGTTATAGTAGATGTATTGATAGCCGGCGGAAACAACGGATCGATAGATCTGACGGTAGTTGGAGGCACAGCACC
>VAPK010056259.1_pt1 | contig 19866 bp, 17 predicted proteins | sample 3395031 | NCBI WGS metagenome assembly VAPK01 (sample SAMN08290443, study PRJNA428436) | hydrothermal vent metagenome | isolation source: Deep-sea hydrothermal vent chimney 1 | place: Pacific Ocean: Juan De Fuca Ridge
CTGGGGCGCCGAAGGCATTAGTGGTCGCGTTAAGTTTTTGCCGCTTGCTTGGGCTGGGATGCCCAAAACAAGCTTTCGCAAAAATAGCGACTCCCCGCCGTTGCACTCAATCCATAATCTACAGTTTAAATTTAGTCTGCAGCAACAAGAAAAGCATCCGTATAAATATCAGCAACCGATGCACCATTTAGAAAAGCTTGTGTTTTCATCTGATTAATCATCTCCGGATGACCACAAAGAAACACTCGCCACCCTTTTAAATCGGGTAGCATTTTTAAAGCTACTTCATTAACTCGCCCACGACTAAAACCCTCGGGGACATTTCCCCCTGATACACAAGGTATGTAAGAAAAATTCGCATTCTCGTCAGCTAACAGCCGCATTTCATCAATTCTATATAAATCTTCTACTTCACTACTGCCATGAAATAAATGAATAGCACCGGTATGTCCATGTGAAAGAGCATCTTTCAGGATGCCTATCAAAGGGGCTAGTCCACTCCCCGTACCGACTAACAACATGCCTTGTTCCTTTCGGTCGGGCAAATAGAAGCAATGTCCTTGCGGTTCCGAAACAGCCAACGTGTCACCAACTTTTAACTCATCATGTACCCATTCGCTAAACTGACCTTTTGGTAATCGTCGAATATGTAATTCCAATGTCTTTGACTGTTGAGGACTATTTGCAATTGAATAACTTCGGGTTAATCCATCAGTTCTTTGTAGATTAACAAACTGACCAGCTTTATATTCACCAACATCCTGACATTCAATTTCCAACAATACCGTATTTCTGTTGAGCATTTCATTTACAACCACCCTTCCCTCAGAAAAAAAATCGGCTTGATTGGGTATTTCTATAGCCATATCTCTTTCTGGCTCGCAGCAACAAGAAAGGAAGTATTTCTGTACTTTTTGTGTATCTTTTAACCCTTTTTGTGATTCAACAGGTGGTTCAGCATCCAAACTGCGTAACATACAACTATGACAAGTTCCTTTTTTACAAGAATAAGGAACATTAACATCTTGTCTCAACAAGGCATCAAGAATCGTTTCATCAGACTGGCAAGTATAATTCTTTTCACCAATTTTTAATGTAGTCATACTCTTATTTCCATTGTAATCCTGAAAAAAATACAAAAAAAAGAGAAAACACTTTTAATGCTCTCTCTTTTCTACGTTTTATTTCTGCTTAATTTATTTGCCTAGTACATCATTCCGTGTACTTTCTGCAATTGCAGCCGCTTCACCAATCAGGTCTTCAGGTACTTTTAATTCTACAAGAGATGCGCCCAAATGCTCCATGACTGCATCAAAATGAGAATCGTTCAAGCCCATTTTCACCAAATGAGCATGACCAATTCGCATATCCTCTCCGGTATAATTATTTGGCCCACCAAATGCCATAGTAAAAAATGCTTTTTGTTTAACAATTTGTTTTTCCATATCCGCATTTTCGAAGAAACGATTGATGCGATGATCACCAAGCACTTTGCGATAAAAAAGCTCAACCGCAGCATCTACAGCTGCTTCACCACCAATTCTGTCATATAAAGACTCACTCATTTTCTATCCTCTTTAGTTTAATTTCACGTTTACAATATCAAACCTTAAAAACTTTTACAACATTTTTATGTTATAAGATTCGAGTATATTTATTACCCAGAAGTATTCAGGCAACTGGTAATAAATAACCTACCCATTTTGCGAAGTAGTTTGTATGTCTTCGTTTTTGTTGTGTAGGGCGCATAGCAAGCTATGTAACCGAAACAACAAAAACGAAGACGGACAAAAAGACAAGTAAAATGGGTAGGTTATTTGTTTCCAGTTGCCTCAGCTATTTTCCTTGATATATTCAATCGCCCTAGCCATTCTGGACAAGGTTTTTTCTCTACCTAATAAAGCCAATGTTACATCTATTGCAGGAGAAACGCCAGCACCTGAAATTGCGACGCGCAACGGTTGAGCTACTTTACCTAATTTAAGTTCCATAGCTTCCGCAGTATTAAGCACAATTTGATGTAATTTTTCACCGTCCCATTCAGATATTTGACTAAAACCATCCATTAATCGCTGTAATACCTCGTCTGACCCTTGTTTAAAATTTTTCTTTTTTGCTTTTTCATCATACTGTTCAAATTCCTGATAAAAATAACGACTACTAGTAGCCATTTCTACTAGGGTCTTACTACGTTCTCTTTGGGCTTTGACCACATCAACCAAAGCTGGACCACCCTTTAAATCTATACCCTGATTTTCCATGTGCCATTCTAAATGTTTAGCAACATGCTCGGGACTTCCGTTCATGATGTACTGGTGGTTCAACCACAATAATTTTTCTGAATTGAAGGTTGATGCCGAAACATTAACATCTTTTAAATTAAAGTGCTCAACCATTTCATCCACTGAAAAAATCTCTTGATCTCCGTGTGACCATCCTAGCCGAACAAGATAATTCAGCAAGGCATCAGGTAAATAACCATCATCCCGATATTGCATCACACTCACTGCGCCGTGCCTTTTAGACAATCTTGCCCCATCAGAGCCTAATATCAACGGAACGTGAGCGTATTGAGGCAAATCAGCTTTCAAGGCTTTCAATATATTGATTTGTCTTGGGGTGTTATTGATGTGATCATCACCTCTAATCACATGTGTCACCCCCATATCCATATCGTCCACCACAACTGTTAAATTGTAGGTTGGCGTGCCATCTGAACGAGCGATAATCAAGTCATCTAGCTCTTCATTGGCGACGACAATATTTCCTTTAACCAAATCATTAATCACCACCTCTCCAGCTTCCGGGTTTTTGAATCGGATAACCGTTTTTTCCTGAGAAGAATGATCTGCATTTCTGCATTTTCCGTTATACTTTGGTTTTTCTTTATTGGCTTTTTGCTGTTCTCTTAACGTATCGAGTTCTTCACGGCTACAAGTACAATAATAGGCATCACCCTGTTTTAGTAATTGTTGAATAATTTCTTCGTACCGGTCAAACCGCTGAGTTTGATAAAAAGGCCCTTCATCATGGGTTAACCCCAACCAGTTCATCCCATCAAATATTGCATCAACGGATTCCTGAGTCGATCTTTCTAAATCCGTATCTTCAATCCGCAAGATAAATTTTCCACCCTGTTTACGGGCGTAAAGCCAAGAAAACAAGGCTGTTCTAGCCCCACCGACATGTAAATACCCAGTTGGGCTAGGAGCAAAGCGTGTTTTTATTGTCATTGAGTAGTTAATTATTTCTTCATTAAAAATCGTTTCGCATATTCTTTGGGGATAGATCGCGCTGCATTTAATCGCATACCTTGATAGCTAAATTTAACACTGCCTTTAGCCGTAGGATTTCTCCCTAAAATAGCCAATGACGTTGCATGCCCTAGATCAGCGGCTTTTTCATACCACCGAGTTGCTGTGTTTTTATCACCTTTAACACCCATTCCTCTATCATACAATGCTGCCATTGTGGCTTGAGCTTCAACTAAACCTTGGTTGGCGGCTTTTTCCATCCATCTTGCTGCCAATTTTTCGTCCACTTGAACACCATTGCGTCCCAATAAATAAAGCGAAGCCAACTTTGCCTGCCCCAAGGCATCCCCCTGTTCGGCCGACTGCTTAATATCATCCGTTGTTTCCGCTCCCGCAATTAAACTAAATGACAATAGACAACTCATTAATAAAACTTTAAACATAACTTTCCTCTTAATTAATTATTCAATTAAATCAATTCCACCCATATAGGGTTTTAGTACATCAGGAATATGGATTCGACCTTGCTCATCCTGATAGTTTTCCATAATCGCAATCAAGGTTCTTCCTGCTGCAAGACCTGATCCGTTAATGGTATGAACTAATTCTGGCTTGCCTGTTTCTGGATTTCTCCACCGCGCCTGCATTCGTCGCGCCTGAAAATCTTTAAAAAGACTACAGGAGGAAATCTCTCTATATTTGTCCTGACCTGGTAACCAGACTTCCAAATCATAAGTAATAGAAGCAGAAAAACCTGTATCACCCGCACATAATAAAACTTTTCTATAAGGCAATTTTAGCTTTTTAAGAATATTTTCTGCATGACTGGTTAATTGTTGATGCGCTTGTTCTGATTCAGTTTCTGAAACAATTTGTACCAATTCAACTTTTTCAAATTGATGCTGTCGAATCATCCCTCTTACATCCCGTCCATAAGCGCCTGCTTCACTTCGAAAACACGGGGTATGACAAACAAATTTTAACGGCATTTCCTTTGCATTAACAATCACATCTCTCACCAAATTAGTGACTGGGACTTCTGCTGTGGGTATTAAATAAAGTGCAGGATCATCATTTGCTTTAAACAAATCCTCTTCAAATTTTGGCAATTGCCCTGTGCCATATAAACTATCCTTATTAACCAAAAAAGGCACATAGGTTTCACTGTAGCCATGCTCATCGATATGAGTGTCCAGCATAAATTGAATTATCGCCCGTTGTAAACGTGCTAATGAACCTTTTAAAACAGCAAATCGCGCGCTGGCAACTTTTGCAGCCAGTTCAAAATCAAGCCCTTTATTTGTGCCTAAATCAACATGGTCTTTTGGCTCAAAAGAAAAGTCAGGCAAATCACCCCACCGACTGATTTCAACATTATCTTCTTCACTTTTTCCAGCAGGCACAGCACCGTCAAGAATATTAGGAATAGCTGACATAATTTCCAGCATTTCCTGTTGAATCTCCGATAACTCTGTTTCAGCTTCTTTTAATTGCTCACCCAAATGTTGAACGTTATCAAGCAAAGGCTGAATATCTTCACCTCTTGCTTTTGCCTGTCCTATGCTTTTTGAGCTTTTGTTACGCTCATTTTGTAATTCCTGAGTTTTTATTTGAATAGTCTTACGCCGGCTTTCTAATGTTTCATACGCTGCCGTGTCAAAGGAAAAAGAACGGCGATCTAATTGCTGTTTTACTGCATTTAAATCTGTTCTAAATAAATGGGGGTCTAACATACTATGAGTTACCTAATAATGTCTATAAAAATGATAATACTATCGGTGGAATGCGCTATCGCTTTTCCACCCTACAATTTACCTATACTTGTCTGCCTAGCAATAAGCCTAACCATAAAACCGCCCCACATATCATAATATTGCTCGCGATAGCAGCAGATATTGATCTTAAATGTGACTCGAACGAGTAGCTTTGCTCAAAAAAATAATGTACCAGGTATAAACTGGAAAGAGTAATAAAAGTGCCGATCAAAATGATACTAAATGCTATCCCATATTCCATCGACAGTGATGTTTTAGTCAGTAACACGGTACAAACAAAGCCAATTAAAAAAGCACCAATCGCATTAATAATGAGCAAACCATAAGGAATAAACCAGCCCATCCAGCGAACTGAGCCGGTTAAATGGGTAAATAAAACCTTACCCACTAATAATCCTATCCAAACCGCAAGAATACAAGTAAAGACGCTGATAAATATATTTAAAGAGGCTTTGATAAATTGCCCCTGCTCTATCAAATAGAGTGATTCTAAAGAAAAAGTTGAAAATGTTGTTAGAGAACCAAATAAACCTATTAATATTGCCGAGCGATATTCCATAGAAAGAGCGACTCTTTCAAGGATTAGTGCTTCTGTCATCAGGCCAATTAAAAATGAACCCAACACATTAACCGCTAACGTACCATAAGGAAAATCACGCCCTAACCATTGATAAACACCTGTCGAAATAAAAAAGCGCAACACAGCTCCAAAAGACCCTCCTAAAGCAACTGCAATGACTTGATTCATGACTAATATTTTATAAAATGCTCGCGGTAATATCTCATTTCTTCGATTGACTCGATAATATCATCTAATGCTTTATGAGAAGATTTTTTATCGAACCCTTTTTGAATCTCAGGCGCCCATCTCGACGCTAATTCTTTTAAGGTGGAAACATCCAGGTTTCTATAATGAAAATAATCTTCCAGTTTTGGCATATAGCGATATAAAAAGCGTCTATCCTGACAAATACTATTCCCACAAATAGGCGACTGATCTTTTGCAACCCATTTGGCTATAAACTCAATCGTTTGTCTTTCAGCTTCTGCATCATTGGTCGTTGATTTTTTGACTCGTTCAATTAAACCCGATTGACCATGATGCTTTTGGTTCCAGTCATCCATCGCTTCAAGTGCATCATTTGACTGATTAATAGCAAGCACCGGCCCTTCTGCTATAATGTTCAAATTTTTATCGGTAATAATCGTTGCAATCTCAATAATTAAATCATTTTCAGGATCAAGTCCTGTCATTTCTAAATCAATCCAGATAAGATTGCTTGAATCCTGTGCCATTATTTTTCCATTGTTTTTTTTGTTGCTTTAAATTGTAGCATTGGCTAATCTGTATAGCTAATCCTTCACCCATGTTGCGTCACTCACTTATGAATACATTTACTATCATTTTTTTAATCGCTCTCGTTATTTCTTCTGCCATTCAACATTGGCTCTCCATGCGCCAAAAGTCTTTTGTTTTAGATCATAGAGCTGCCGTTCCTGATGCCTTCAAAGACACTGTCGGATTACCTGCACATCAAAAAGCGGCTGATTATACCGTAGAAAAAGGTAAATTAGGTGATATAGATAGTATTCTGGGAATTATTTTTTTACTTGTCCTGACACTAGGCGGCGGTATCAGTCTGGCTTTTAAACTGTGGTCATCTTTTGGCTTATCATCCTTATTGACCGACTTAGGTGCTGTTGCCACTGTGTTCATCATTATGACGGTCTTGGAAATACCTACCAGCTTATACCAGACATTTGTTATCGAAGAAAAATATGGTTTTAACAAAAGTACCAAAGCACAATTTTTTAAGGATCAGGCAATATCAATGGGATTGCTCATCGTCATTGGCATGCCAATTTTAGCATTAATTCTTTGGATTATGGATAGCATTGGCTCTCTCTGGTGGCTTGCTGCATGGGCTGTTTTAATGGCAATTTCATTGCTCATGAGCTGGTTATTTCCAACCGTTATAGCCCCCTTGTTTAACAAATTCACCCCTATGGAAGACGGTTCTTTAAAAGACCGTATTCAAGGGCTATTAAGCCGCTGTGGTTTCAACAGTGACGGAATATTTATTATGGATGGTTCAAAACGATCAGGTCATGGTAATGCCTACTTTACCGGAATGGGTAATAACAAACGTATTGTCTTTTATGACACATTGGTTGATTCTTTGGAAGAAGAAGAATTGGAGGCGGTTTTAGCCCATGAACTAGGTCATTTTAAGTGTAAACATACCCGAAAAATGCTAATTGCTTCCTCAATCATGACGTTAATAAGCTTTGCAATTTTAGGCTGGTTAATTGATAAAGATTGGTTTTTTAGTGGCTTAGGTGTTGATAGTCATTCAAATGCAGCAGCATTATTGCTATTTATGCTGGTATCACCTGTTTTTACTTTGTTTATGCAACCAATCAGTGCCTTCTTTCAGCGTAAATTTGAATTTGAAGCTGATGACTTTGCATCGAATAACGCCAAAGCAAGCAAACTCATTAGTGGCTTGGTCAAACTGTACGAAGAAAATGCTAACACCTTAACACCAGATCCTTTATATTCAGCATTCCACTACAGCCATCCACCTGCTGCCATCCGAATTGCACATTTAGAATCCAAGATGAGTTAATCAGGTGACTGAATTAACTAAAGGACTGGTTATATCCCACCTTGGCAAAGGAATCGCTGTTGAAGTTTCAAACACACTTTATCTTTGCCAAACTCGACGCAAATTAGAAACAGTCGCCACTGGAGATCAGGTGATGATCTCCATAACATCATCCGATCAAGGTCGTATTGAGGAAATTTTACCAAGACGTTCCATTCTAAAACGCCCCGGTCGAAAGGGAAAAACGCGCCCTGTTGCTGTAAATCTTGACAAAATCTATGTCGTATTTGCCACTGAACCTCATTGTGATTTTTTGTTAATCGATCAATATCTAGCCATCTGTGAAAACAATAACCTTGATGCGATTTTAGTTCAAAATAAAATTGATTTGAAAAATAGTGGTGAGATTAATACGGAATTAGCTCAGTATCAAAAATTGGGCTATGATTTGCATAAAGTAAGTGCAAATACCAATATTGGGCTAAATGAACTGAAAGATTCCCTTAAAGATCACGTCAGTATTTTTACCGGTCAATCGGGTGTAGGAAAGTCATCAATCACAAACGCATTAATTCCTAATAAACAACTTAAAACAAATACTGTTTCTGAAATCACCAAACATGGCCGCCACACCACAACTGCTGCTACTTTGTATCATTTACCGGATGGAGGTGATTTGATTGACAGCCCAGGTGTTGCCATTTTTGGATTAGCTGATTTAAATGCACAGCAATTAGCGTGGGGTTATCGTGAATTTCAGCCTTTACTGAACCATTGCCAATTTAACGATTGTCAACATATCAAAGACAAAGGCTGTGCAGTAAGAGAAGCAGCTAAAAATAAGGATATTCCTATGCAACGTTACCAGCGCTTTTTAAAATTACGAGAAAAAATGACTGGTTAACAGAGAAAAAAGCCAAACAAAAATCACCCCCCCTATTACTTATTATCCTTTAGGAATTTCTAATACCTGCCCAATTTGTATATCTGTGGTATCGATTGCGTTTGCTGATTTTATAGAATTCATGCTAACACCATATTGACTAGCAATTCCTGATAATGTTTCTCCACGAGAAATAGTATGCCTTTTTTTAGCACCCGCCACAATTGAAGCAAAATAAGTATCCGCAGGTGCATTTTTTTCAAAATAACTAACAACCCCACCAAATATTGCACTAGCAATTTTTTTCTGATGCGCCCTACTTTTTAGCTTACGCTCTTCTTTAGGGTTAGAAATAAAAGCCGTTTCAACTAAAATTGAAGGAATATCTGGTGATTTTAAAACCATAAATCCAGCTTTTTGCACGCTATTTTTATGTAATTTTCCAATAGACTTAAAATTACTTAAGATTTTTCCTGCTACATTGTGACTTGCTTCTTTTGTAGCATTTTGTGACAAATCCATTATTACATTTGCCACCATACTCTCTCTATTCGCAAGATTTACACCGCCAACAAGGTCAGCAGAGTTTTCATGCTGAGCTAACCATCGCGCAGCTTCACTTGACGCACCACGACTTGATAGAGTAAAAACAGATGCGCCCTTAACTTTTGAACTTTTAAATGCATCAGCATGTATAGAGACAAAGAGATCTGCATTTGCTGCTCGTGCTATTTCCATTCGTTTTCTTAAGGCAATAAAATAATCACCTTTTCTAACCATAACGGCACTCATGCCAGGTTTTTTATTAATAAGTGCAGCTAACTTTTTAGCAATTTGAAAAACTACTTTTTTTTCCTTCGTCCCTCGTTTACCTCTCGCCCCAGGATCTTCTCCACCATGACCAGCATCAATCGCTATCACAATGTCTCTGTCTCGTTTATTAAAGGTTTTTCTAACCACTCTTTTTCGCTGTGGCTTACTTTTCGAAACGACCTTTTCATTTTTTAAAGCGGCAAAATGGACAGTTGATTTTTTATCGAACAAATCTACAACTAATCGATCCTTACTCTTTTTATTTGCTTGTAAGGAAAAAACTTTTAGTGTAACGTCGGTTTTAAGATCAACAACAACTCTTAAATCTCTCTTATTTCGTCTGGCACTGCGAATGCCTTTAAACAATGCATGATTTGTAGGCGGCGGGGTAAGTTTTTTTGATAATTTGCTGTTCGCCATATCAATGACGAGACGAGATGGGTTATTCAAGACGAATATATTGTGTACTACTTCAGAAGACACATCAAAAACTAAACGTTTATGATCAGCTCCTACCGAATAACGTAGCGCATCAACACTTACTTGTTGAGCTTGTGTGATAACCGACCAAATTAATAACGAAAAAAAACTTATACTTTTCCAGAACTTAAACATACCAAACAATTCCATCGATAATTTAGTTTAAATTATACCACTATGTCCTTGTTTTTCCAGTTTAGTTTTATCTTGTTTTTTATATTTTTCGATATTACCTTCATCTCCACTAATCGCCCATTTCCTTCTGATATTATTTTTATCTCAATATCTGGCTCTGGTAAAAAACCTTCCCCCTGCTCAGGCCACTCAATAAAACATATTCCAGATTGATCTAAATAGTCTCTAATCCCCATCCATTCCAGCTCTTCAGGGTCTTTTAACCGATATAGATCAAAATGGAACACTGTTCTGTCTGACAATTGGTACTCTTCTACCAACGTATAGGTGGGGCTCTTAACAGCTCCCTCATATCCTGCTTCTCTCAGTACCCCACGAGTTAATGTTGTTTTTCCTGCACCTAAGTCTCCATACAAAAAAACCAGACAGTTTTTTGGCAAACAGTGCCATAGCTTATTACCCAACAATTGGGTTTCCTGTTCATTTTCTAAATTTAAATACATTGATTAATCAATTTTCTGATAATGAGAAATAAATCACTTGCTAAGAGTCCAATTTCACCTTGTTGTTGCGCAGACACATCAGCGGCTTTACCATGAAAATAGACAGCAGCTTTTGTTGCATCATACAACGTCATACCTTGTGCTATAAAACCTCCAATCATCCCTGCTAGTACATCTCCCATTCCACCACTTGCCATCCCCGGGTTTCCAGTCGTTGAAATTGTAATTTCTTGTCCATTTGAAATGAGTGTTCCTGCTCCTTTTAATACTACAACGCCTCCATACATTTTTTGTAGTTTAGTGATTGCATCAAATCTGTCTACAGCAATAGTATCAGTAGAACATTTTAAGAGTCTGGATGCTTCACCAGGATGAGGTGTAAGCACCCAATTATCATAAGATTTTTTTACAGGGGCTAAAATATTTAATGCATCCGCATCACAAACTAACGGCTTATCTGTCTGAACAATCATTTGAAATAAATCTTTAGCCCACTGGCTTTGTCCCAGCCCCGGACCAATAACAATAACAGTTGCATTTTTTATTAGTGGAACTAAATCATCAGTATTTTCAATACCATGACACATTAATTCAGGTCTGCTCAAATTCATTAAACTAGCGTGGCTTTTTCTTGTTGCAATGCTAACTAATCCAGCACCGACTCGCAACGCTGATTCTGCAGCCATTCTAATAGCACCAGAAAAACCGTTATCTCCACCAATAAGCAAAACATGTCCATTATTACCTTTATGCGAACATCGATGACGTTTTACGATACAAGGGGGTGATAATATTAATTTTGAAGTATTTTTTACCTTATTCAATACTTCATTTTTAACATCTAATGATGCAAATATAATTTTTCCACAATACTCAGCAGCAAATCCTGTAAACAATCCTCGTTTAAGAGCAATAAAACTAACAGTCCAATCAGCTTTTACTGCTAACCCCAGAATTTTTCCAGTATTTGCATGTAATCCAGAAGGAATATCTACTGAAACAACATGACCAGAAGATTGATTAATAATGTTAATTGCATCGGTATATTTCCCTTCCACCTTACGATTTAATCCTGTACCAAAAAGCGCATCAACTATAATGCAATCGTGTAATTGAAGGTCTTTGTGAAAGTCACGAATTCGACCATTCGCATGAATATATTCTTGATAAGCAGTTTTTGCATCACCTCTAAGCAAATTGGGATCGAATAAAGGGTAAACATGAACGTTAACACTTAACTCCAATGCCAACCGCGCAACAACATAACCATCTCCAGCGTTATTCCCCACTCCACAAAAAACCACCAGGTTATCATCAGGGTACTCTCTACTAATCAGCTCAAAAACCCCTAAACCTGCTTTTCGCATTAATTCAATACCTGCAACACCTTCATCTTCAATGACAATACGTTCTAGCTCAAGGACTTGTTCAACTGTATATAATTCTTCTGGTAAAGTCTGCATTTACTCTATTAAGGTTTATAATCTTTCGTTCTATTATATTTCTAATTACCCAATGGACAAAATAATACAACCTAATCTTTCTAAATTAGCTATTAATATAAAAAAATGGGGAGAAGATTTAGGTTTTCAGCAAGTAGGTATTACTGACACCCACCTTGAAACCGCTGAAAAGCATTTACAAAACTGGGTGGACAATGGCTTTCATGGTGAAATGGATTACATGTTTAAACATGGACTTAAAAGAAGTAGACCTGCTTTATTACTATCTGAGACAGTCAGTGTTATTTCAGTCCGCATGGATTATCTCCCTGAAACTGCAGAAAAAATCAATGCAACATTAGATAGCCCTGTTACGGCATTTATCTCTCGCTATGCGCTAGGCAGAGATTATCATAAAATCATGCGAAAAAAACTACAACAACTAGCGAGTAGAATTGAAGCCGATAAGGGAAGTTTTGGATATCGAGTTTTTGTAGATAGCGCACCTGTATTAGAAAAAGCACTTGCTGAAAAAGCAGGGTTAGGCTGGATAGGAAAACACTCAAACTTAATTAATCGTAAAGCTGGCTCATGGTTTTTTTTAGGTGAAATTTATACAGACATCCCTCTCCCGACAGACAAACCAGTATCAGAACATTGTGGTCAATGCATCGCTTGCCTTGATATATGCCCTACTCAAGCTATCGTCGCGCCCTATCAAGTAGATGCTAGAAAATGTATTTCTTATCTAACAATTGAACTTCACGGATCTATTCCTGAACCATTACGAGATTCCATAGGAAACAGAATCTACGGATGTGATGATTGTCAACTGATTTGCCCTTGGAACCGCTTTGCTAAGCTTTCAACAGAGAAAGACTATAATCCACGACACAACCTAAACAATTCACAATTGACCGACCTCTTCAACTGGTCTGAAACTGAATTCTTAAAAAAAATGGAAGGTTCGGCAATCAGACGAATCGGTTATATTCGCTGGCTTAGAAATATTGCAGTGGCACTTGGAAATTCTCAATTTTCAGAAAAAAGCGTAAAAGTTTTATTGAATAACAAAGATCATTATTCAGATATTGTTAGAGAACATGTTGACTGGGCTTTAGAAAAATTAGACAAAAAAAATAGGTGATTTCACAAAATATAAATATTATGAAACCACCTATCCAGTCATATTTAAACACAACTTAGAAAACCAGTTACTCAAGGCTTTTAGTGCAGAGACTATATACCGCGTGCAACTGATTTTCAGGTTTATTAAGGAACTATAACTTTATCGTCAACTGCTCCTCCAGCGTACGTATTTGACCCATAGTAGATAATTCTATAATTATTCGAATTACCCAAATCGCTTTTATTAACAGCTATTTCAGCAAACTTACCATTTACTGCATAAGATACCTTGCGAACAAATGACCAACTCCAATCAGATCCAGTACCTGTGTACTTATACAAATCTCTTCCTAAAAGCATGAAGTCAGCACCCGCTTCTCCATAAAAATTGATCCCAGTGTTTAGCTGTCTATCGCTGTCAATAAGAACCATCCACGCCCAGAATTTATCACTATCAATATTAATTCTGTTTTTATAAGCAAAATAAACTTTCTGACTATTTTGTTTAAACCAAACAGACTGATAATCAACGGGGGAAGTATCAGCATCGGCTCCATCGGAAATTGCATCACTCGCTGGCCAATCACTCGAAAGCCCATCAATTGTTATAGCTCCAGGTGTTGGGGTGCCACCTCCATTTACATTAGGAGCATTAACAAAGAAAAAGTCATTCGTTGACCCACCGGCATAAGTATTTGCCCCATAAAAAGTCAGCTTTAGATTATTTGATTGGCCTATTTGACTTCTATCTATAGCGAGTTCAGCAAATTTGCCATTAACTGCAGCAGTTACATCGCCAATTTCAGTCCAGTCCCAAGAACTACCATCACCAGCATATTTATAAAGGGATTTACCTAATAACAAATAATCCCCTCCCATATCAAAATATTCTAATCCTGTGCTACTTTGATAATCAGTATCGATAAGAACTTGCCAAGCCCAGGATTTATTTGGATCAATAGTTTGTCTATCATGGTAAGCAATATAAACCTTATTTGAATCTCCAGTGACTTGCAAAGTTTCTATATCAACAGGGGAAGTATTTTCTCCAGCCGTATCTTGAAACTTTCTTATTTGCGCCCAATCGGCATCATTACCATCAATTTGAATACCATTATTTCCTGTACTAGCAGCATTTACTTTCCATTTAAATGTAATATTAGTAGAAACAGTTCCATCATTAACAGTAATCGTAATGTTATGATTTCCTACACTTCCAGCAACAACAGTACCTGAAATAACTCCGCTTGAACTATTAAGGGATAATCCAGAAAACAATCCAGTTGCACTATAAGTTAATGTATTATTATCAGAATCAGATGCAATGACAGACAAATTAACTGTGTTGCCAACCACACTTGTTTGATCACCCGGATTAGTTATTACAGGCGGGACGTTAACACTCACAATCGACACATTCCAATCAAAAGATATATTAGAACTTAATTCACCATCACTCACCGTAACAGTGACTCTATTTGTGCTAGCTCCCCCTGCAGCAATTGTCCCTGTAATTTCCCCATTATCATTAATAGATAACCCGACAGGTAAGCCACTTGCATTGTATGTTAATGAATTATTTTCAGCATCCGTAGCAATAACATTTACATTAATAACATCGCCCACATTATTTGTTTGTGTACCAACAGCAGTTACTGTAGGGGCAGTATTTACAGGAGCTTGAACACTACTACCCAGTGGGTTATTAGCATGCCAATCTCTTGGAACAATATTAAAATGATTCCAATGCGCATCCATATGTGGCGCATCTTCAACTCTTGGCATGTGATAAAAGGTTAAACCTACCCAAACAATAATATCTTTTCCAGAAAGACTTTCCCCATTAACAAATTGAGCCAGATTTTTTTTACAGTTATTCGTTGTTGGATTATGAGAAGCAAATTTTTCACAATCATCTGCTTTAGTTACAAAAAAATCATTATGTGTATAAGGTTCATTACTTGGCCCTTTATCTTTATGTCCAGATTCATCTAATAGAATTTCATAAGATCTTTTATGACCATTACTATTGACTGCACTTCCATCAACCACTCGCCACGACCTTAGAGTAGCGGGATTCACTTCCCTGGCTTTTTCTGTAGTAAACTTCGTAACAGACCTGACACGCTTACCAGAAGACAATGGAAAATTAAATTCTTCAACATAATCATCGGTGCCTGAAGATCCTAAGTCAAAATCAAGTCTCCAGAAAAAATTATGCAAATGAGCAATACCTGTTCTATTGCTATTAATTTGCCAGCCTACATTTGCCACCCCAGACGCAAAACGCTGTAATGCACCAGTTGCCCCCATTGAGGGCTGAATAGTACCGTCATCATAAAAACGCCACTGAGGAATATAATGATATGCCCCTATTTTTGAAATACTAAAAAGACTTAACGCATTACCATGTTTTTCCCCCGAATCGGCATGATGTGCTATATGTCCTTTTTCAATTTGCTGGCAAACAACATTTTTTCCATTAAATTTTTTCAACGTACCATTTGGACATTCAGAGGACGTTAATGCCTGCATATTCCCTGAGCCAATACCATAATCTGTTACATCGTGGTATCTAGCACCATTATCATCATAAGGCACATGGATTTGAGCGATGGAAGCATTATATAAAACCTGACTACGCGACCCATTTTTTGGAGTATAAAAAACGTGATGATAAACAATCCCTTCACGTTGACGATGTTCCCAACATAAATCCCATTTTGATTCGTTGGGTAAAGTTGCTTCAATATAAAATTGATCTGAACAATGTTCAGCAGAATAAGCATGGCTCCATGATAAACAGAGCAGCACGATGAGTAACGATTTTCTAAAAATAGAAATTAATGAAACTTGTAACATATTAATTACCAGTACCTTAAATTATAAAATGACGAATTCAATTAAATGACAAAAAATCAATCAAAATGGATTACTTGCTGACCAATCACGCGGAATAAGTTTTAAACTAGTCCATCGTGTGGCAATTTGACTAACATCTTCATCTCTAGGCAAATGGTGATAACTAGCACGATACCAAGTAACCACATCTTTTACATTAGTATTTTGACCATTGACGAATTGACTTACATTTTCTGCACAGCCGTTTTGGGTAGGATTTTTTACAGCAAAACGCTCACATGAATTATAAAGAGTGACAAAAAAATCATTATTCAACCACGCTTCCTGATTATTGCCTTTTCCTTGATGCCCATAATTTAAAAGGCTTAATTCATAAGAAATATAGCCAAAGTTATTAGAACTTTGCTCAATACTATCTCTAACTCGCCAAAAAACTTTATTGGCAGGATTAAGTGAAAATGCCTGCTCTGTATTGATAGGCGTTATGACTTTGCTCTTTTTCAATCTATTAGAAGAAGGAATACTAGCAATTTGCTCTACTAAATCATTATTATTGTCAGCTTCAATATCAAAATCTAAACGCCAAAAATAATGATTCGTAAAACCAACAGCTATTCTATTCTCATTTGTTACTTGCCAGCCATGATCTGGGTTAGATCCTTCTTTTGTTAAAGTACCACTCATACCTATAGCCGGTTCGATAATGCCGTTTTCATACAATTTCCACCTGACAATGTATCTGATAGATCCTGCTTTTGAGATGCTAAACAACTCAAGTAAATCCCCTTGTTTATGCTGAGATCCATTCTTCCAAATTAGACCCATTGGTTTTGTTGTTTTACACAAAACAGATTTATTGTTATTTTGTAGAAGCTCCCCTTGAGGACAGTCTTGAGACGTTAGATTTAATAATGAACCACCCCCTAAGCCTGCGCCCGTCACCGAAAAAATCTTAGTTGATCCATCATCAAAATCCGTTTGAATTTGAGATATAGAAGCTTCACCCAATACTTTTCTTTTATTATTGCCAGGAGCTGTATAGCTAACATTAGACAAGACAATACCTTCATTGGCTTTTTCTTCCCAGCAAAGATCCCAATTAGCACCTGAGGAAAATGTTTTATTGATGCTATGCCCAGATGGACAACTTTCAACATTGGGTCTTGCAACAGACATTCCTGTATAACCCATCCCCATTACAAGGGAAAAAATAGTAATATTTCGTAAATTCATTTCATCACCGCACGTTTTTTTATAAAAGTCAGAAATTAATATTCTGCACTACTTTTTTTGTTGACAAATTCACCACTGGGCTAACTTCAAAAGCAACCCTGTCTGGTGTGTAAATTAGTAATTGCGCACAACGATGATTTCCACATTTTAAAGATTCACTATTACTAACACCTGGTAGACTATTACCCCAAAAAGCAAACGCTTTAATCTCAATTTGATCTTCGCTGGTATATCTTTCACCTGTTATTTGCTCAAATTCTTTCAGGATAAGCTGATACTGCTCCTGGTTTGCCAAAAGAATATCCACTGCTTTCTGGATTTCATTTGCTGTTAATGGCAATTGCACTTGCGTATCTCGTTTTAGCGATACAACCGAATTTGTATCAAGATTAATCAGCACTTGATTTAAAGCATTAACCTCATAATCATAGCTATAAACATCAACCAGACGTTGGGCACTTCTTTCTTCCCCTTTTTTTACTGCATGTCGTTCTATCAACAGAATTTCTATCGTTTCAGCTAGTGAAGTATCAGTTTCAGGGTTTGTAGCCGCTAAAAAACTAGGATGATTTTCACGTACATATTTAAGTTGAATTTGTTTTGCTTTTTCAATTTCATTGTTATCCAGAGAATCCAATGAACCCGCCTGAGCGTGGCCAAAAGAAATTAGAATAGTGCATAAAACTTGGCTCAGTTTTACCGTAAGCCTTTTTGTTGGTGTCATAATAATACCCTTAAAGTTTAGGTGTTGTTTATTGGAGACAAGTATATATTAAAAAAAAATAGTTTAGTATTGTACTAGAGTACAATACACAGAAAGTTTAATAAAAATACCTTAAATATCAATATCTTATAAATGTTTTTTTTATTTTTTTATCAAAATAGAAACCAGTTGAGAACGAACATACCTGTAAACAATTGAGTACAATATGAAAAGAAAGAGACTTTAAGCTAAGGAATGGAAAATGAAAAGATCGAATTGATTCTAACTAAGATTTAGCCTAGGCACAGCCGCCAACAACTTTTGCGTATAAGCCTGCTGGGGATTACCACAAACATCCTTTGTTAGCCCTTGCTCTACTACTTTGCCACCTTTCATTACAATAGTTTCATCACTCAAATACTCTACTACTGCAATATTGTGAGTAATAAATAGCAGGGTTAAATCTCGTTTGTCTCTGATTTCTAACAAAAGTTGCAATACTTCGGCCTGAACCGAAACATCTAGCGCACTGGTGATTTCATCACAAACGATAAACTCAGGATTTAGTGCCAATGCACGTGCAAGCCCTATCCGCTGACGTTGCCCTCCAGAAAACTCATGTGGATAACGCCACAAAAAGTCTCGTTCAAGTTGAACTGATTCAAGCACATCAGCTGCAAGTTCCAACCGATCTTCTTCTGAATCACCAATGCCATGTACCTTCATCGGTTCGGTAATGGTTTTAGCAACTAATAGCCGTGGATTCAATGATGACTGGGGATCTTGAAACGCAATCTGCATCCTTCGCCGCCAAGGTCTAAGTTTACTGTTAGACAAACCCACTAATTCATGTCCAGAAAAAGTTACACTGCCATTAGTCGTTTTTTGTAATTGCAAGATAGCCCGTCCCAAGGTCGTTTTTCCACTTCCCGATTCGCCAACCAAGGCAACAATTTTTCCTTTGTGAATGTCGATAGACACATCATCCACTGCTAGAATATGATCCACTACACGTTGCAATATGCCCTTTCGTATTGGAAAAAACACATCCAGTTTGGTTGTTTTAACCAGAACAGAATCCTTTAACGATGTTTCTTTTTTTTCCAATTTAGCTGGGCGTACAAGATTGTCCGGCACGGCTGCCAATAGTTTTTGACTATAGGCGTGTTGTGGTTGTTTAAGAACCTGCCTTGTTTCTCCAACCTCAACCAGCTTCCCTTGCTTCATTACTCCCACTTTATCGGCGATTTGAGCGACCACACCAAAGTCATGGGTAATAAACAAAACGCTCATTCCTTTGCGCTCTTGTAATTCTTTAATTAACTTTAATACCTCTGCTTGAACGGTTACATCCAAAGCTGTCGTGGGTTCATCTGCGATTAGCAAATCGGGCTCGCATGCAAGTGCCATTGCAATCATAATTCGCTGTCTCTGCCCACCAGATAACTCATGTGGATAATTATCAAAACGTCCAGCTGCATTATCAATCCGTACTTCCTGCATGGCTTTTAAGGCTCGCTGTTTTGCGGTTTCTTCTGTCATGCCAACGTGATGTAATAATAACGCTTCCATTATTTGTTCACCTACACTGTATACAGGATTTAACGAAGTCATGGGTTCCTGAAAAATCATGGCGATTCTTGAACCACGAATATCACACAATTGCTCATCATCTAGTGCCAGCATATTAACCTGTTCAAACTCTGCCTGTTTACGCCATTCAAACAGGATTTCTCCATTTGGATGAGAGCAAATTCTGGCAGGTAATAACTGAATAATGGAAAGTGCCAGAATAGATTTACCACTACCCGATTCCCCCACTAAACAAAAGGTTTCACCTTTTTCTACAGAAAAACTAACGTCATCAACCGCTTTGACTATATCTTTCGCAGATTCCAGATAAGTATGAAGATTGTTAATTTGCAAAAGACTCATGACTCAGGTGTTTCTATTTTTTTAGCAGCTTTCGGGTCTAGCGCATCACGCAAGGCTTCTCCTATTAAATTGTAGGCAAAAACGGTCATAAAAATTGCACCACCCGGAAAA
>VAPK010273085.1_pt1 | contig 19851 bp, 26 predicted proteins | sample 3395031 | NCBI WGS metagenome assembly VAPK01 (sample SAMN08290443, study PRJNA428436) | hydrothermal vent metagenome | isolation source: Deep-sea hydrothermal vent chimney 1 | place: Pacific Ocean: Juan De Fuca Ridge
AAGGGTGTAGGGAGTTAGGGTGTTGGGGTGTTGGGGAGTAAGGGTGTAAGGGTGTTAGGTAGTAAGGGAGTAAGGGTGTAAAGTATTTAAGTGTGTAGGGTCATTTTTGTTGATGAAGTTTTTGAAGTAGTAGTCTTCGGTCTCTTTTTCTTTGGGTTTCAAGTTCTGTGATTTTATATGATAAGCCCAACAATATTAATCCTAAGATAACCCATGCTATGTTAGGGATGCCAAGACTTTTTTCATATATGATTTGTTTTATTATAGTGGGTTGTGTTGGACCTCCTGATGTGTTTCTATTGCGTGTTGGTTCATAACCTGTTATGCTTGAGTCGCATGTTCCAGTAAATGTGCAGATGCGACCAAGTGATTGTCTCATATAACCTGAGAAAATGGATGTTATTGATTGAGAAAACGTTCTTGTTATAGATGTAATTCGTTTTGCTGAGGGTGTTATTATAAAAGTGGTGTTTTTGGTTCTTATAAAATCTGTAATTTTTAGAGGTGTTGTTGATAATGAAATTGAAAGTGTTGTTGCTCGAGATGTTACAGAGCCTGTTGTTGATGAAAATGTTAAAGTAAATGCTTGGCTGATTTTATGTAGAAGGTTTATAGTTCTATAAGCTGTTTCAGCAAAAGTTATGGTAAAGTAAGGGGTATTAATAGAGCTTAGCGTTCTATTAGAAAATAAGCTTGTAAAAATATTGTTTGTAGCAGGTCTTGTTTTGTTTCCAGATAAGGTGGATGTAAATACGAAGTTATTACTTTCAAAAATAGACCTCAGAAAATTTCCAATGTTGACTGCGGTATTTGAAACAGATGTTGAAAGTGTTATTGCTCTTGAGAGTGTGCTTTGTTGTTGAGACGATGTGGTTAAAGTTGCTGTAGTTAAGGGATGTCTTGTTGCACCAAAAATTCGAAAATTTGAAAATGTAGTTAGTATATTTTGTGTTGTAGTTCTTAAAGAAGCAGTTATACGGGTGGTTGCAGTTGAAATAGAGGTTATAAGTGGTGTGTTTCTTATGAAGTTTAAAGATCTTGAATTGGATAAGGAGAAGGTTGTGGTCTGTGCAACATTTTTAACTGTGCCAATGATGTGGTTTATGGATGTTGATAGAGAACTTGTGATTAAGTGAGTTATATGTTTGTATAAGTTTGCTGTTCGGGATATTGTGTGTGATATTATAAAAGAAGATGAAGGTTTGCGGTTTAATGTTGAAGTTGTTGTAGTTGCGTCAGTAAGTGTTGCAGAGGTTATTGTGTGTCTTTGAGCAAATAAGTTTTTGAAGGGCGTTATTGAAAAAATTGTGTTTTGAGTTAGTGATTTTCCAAATGTGCCGAATCTTGAAGCTATGCTTGTTAATGAAAATGGCTGTAATGCTGTTCTAAAAGCAGATTTTGCTCTTGAGGATATACCAGATGTTGTTATGATTATATTGCTTTGCCTATTTAATGTTGTAGTTTTTGAAGATGTTAGGAGGAAAGGAATTGTTTGCTGAGTGTTTCTTATGCCAAAAAGATGTTTTAGAGAAGAAAATGATGAAGTTATTGCCTGAGAAGAAAAGCGTGTGAATGAAGATGTTTTAGTAGAGGATATTAAGAAAGATAAAGGGTGAGTTATTTGTCTTAAAGCTTGTTTTACAGGTTTGAACATAAAAGATATAGTGTGAGACAAGACAGATGTGCGTGTAAAAGTGCTTTGTTGTGCGGATGAAATTATTAATGTGGAAAATAAAGTGTTTGTTCTTTGAGCAGTAAGAAGTTTTGCGTTTGTGTTGGATAAAGTGAAAGGTAATGTTAACGTTCTTAATCTAAAAGTGATTTTATTTAAAGAAACGGTGTTAGAAAATGAGAGAGTTAAAGTGTAAATGGTATTTAAAAGTCTTTTTGCGGTGTTGGACATACTAAATAATATGTTATTTTTGTGCGTAAATGAGGCGGTTCTTAAGAGTATTGTTGAAAGAGAAAAGGATTGGGAGGTTGTTTTGGTTATTCCTAAGTTATTTTTAGTTAAAAGCGAGGATGTTATCGTTTGAGATACGGTTTTTAAGTAGTTTTGGTTTGCTTCTGTTACTATAAAGCTTTGGTTTACGTCTCCTTCGTTTGCCCAAACATCGTATAATTCTCCTCTGCAGTATGCGGTATAGTTTGTGAGACCAGCGGTGTCATTTATCCAAACACTATAAACAGAATATGTGCCTTTTTGGGAAGTATTTGAGAAAGAACCTGTCCAAAAATCTGTTCCTGTCGTTCTTGAAAGGGTTATGTTTGTTCGAGTTGTGTTTATTGCTACCTCTAAATAATCAGTTTTTAAAGAAACGTTGAGTGCGTCATTTAGTGCAGTTCCTATTCCTACAACTTTAAGAAACATTTCTTTTGTTGTGGTGTTGATAAAATCAGATATATCGTTTTCTAATATAATAGATAGTACGTGATTATATTGAGTGAAAGATGAATCAAGAAGTGATACTTTTGTTCCACTTGATTGGTTCTTTATATATAAGCTAACCCGTTCTTTTTCCCAGGAACCAGCTCCTACTTTTTTTGAAACGTTTCCTTTCCAAGTTATTTTTATATTTTGCACTGAGTTTACGTCAAGATTTCCAAAATCTATTTTAAACATTTCATAAACCGAATGCCCGTATGTTGCAGAATCATAAAAGTAGTGATTAGTAAAAGCATTATCTGGAGATTCAATATTTGAGTATTCTTGAGAAGTAAATGCAACTCCTTTGTCAAAATTGTCATCAATTGAAAGACTGTCTTCTGTGTGATTCCACCACGCCGTTATATTGTTTGGTGTTTCTGATGTACTATAAATAAGGGTATTTGAATCTGGATAATCTATTGTAGCCCAGACTGTGTCTTCATTGTCATCAGGATCATTTGCTGTTGTGTTTAAAAGAGCGGGTTTGTTTTGTTTAACAGATGTTTCATTCCAAAACGTGTTTGAAGGTTGATTTGGGGGTGAGTTTGTTGTGTATGTGATATTTAAATAAGGTCTTTCTGATTCTGTATACTCTTCTTTTGTAGAATAATAATTATTACCATCAGTATCTGGATCTTGTGGAATGAGAACAATTGTTAGAGCTTGCTCTGGATAAGAAAAGTGTTTAACTATCCAATCAGCACCTGTTGTAATATTAAATATTTGAACGAGGCTATTACTATTTGAATCCAATAAAGTATTATTGCAAGAATTATTCAGACTTCCGTGAGTGTTTCCACATGGTTGATTGTTCCAGGTAATACCAGATTCAGTCCAGCTATTTGATAGAGAACTGTCATTTACAAAGTAAGCTTCAGAAATTATACTCTTATAGTAATAAGCTTGATATAAATATAACATAGCTTCAGTAACAGAGGATAGTTTACTTGACAAATTAGATAAGTTAAATCTAATATAATCTCTTTCTTCATCTCCAAAATCCGTTCCAATATACATAAAATCCTCACTACCATAATTGCTGGAAGAAGATCGCTCCGAAACATATGTATCTGCAGCTGTTCCTTTACCAAAATAATTAATTGTCGGGTCAAGCCATAAGTTTTCCTTGTTGGCAACATTACCGATTAAAATAGTTCTTTTGTCATAAAGTTGCAATGAAAAATTGTGTCGAACTAAATCGTTGAAGTTTAAACGTACTTTGTTTTTCACTATTAATGATTTGTCTTTTATTGTTATGTCGTTCCATGTTAAACCAGAAGAGTTTACCAGTTTTAAGCCAACATACTTTAGTTTACTTCGAGTTGTCAATGGTATTCCTGAAAAGTTTAAATCATACACATAATGGTCTGAATGCTTAGATATTATTGTATTAAATTTAATATTGTTGTTCTTAATATACTTTTTTAGGCTTGAAGTATTAATTAATTTATAATAATTAGTGTAACTTTCTTTTTGTGCTAATACATCCCTTATGTCATTAGCTGGATTTCCTTTTTGTATTTTATGAGGTATTTGAGATTTTTTTAAAATAAAAAAAGGCATTAAATTAACCCAATATTTGTCAGAGTAAGCTAAATGAATATAACCTCCTGTTTTATTAAAAGACATTTTAACAACATCAGTAAAGTTCTTGTAAGTTCCATTTTCTAAAATCCATTTTGGAGTAGAATAAATTACTGCTGTGCACTCTTTGCCTTGAGGATGTTTCCAACAAGTTTCTTGAACGTGTGGAGCAACGATTTTGTTTTTATACAAATATTGTTTTTGAGTTGTTGCAGAAACAAAAAAGGAAGAGGCAAGAACTAAGAAAATGAATACTCCTAAAACTAAGTAAATCTTAAGTTTCATGTTCTTGCCTCATTTATTTGTTTAAGATACAGTAATTGTCCAGTTGATTTTTAATGTATCTCCTGAAATCACGTTGGTGTCGCTAAAGGTCGTTACTGCAAAAAGCGTGTTTCCTGTTGAATTAGTGTATAGCCCGGTCATGTTAATTCCCGTTTCTGAGCCAGTTACAGAATAGGTATAATACACATTCCATGAACCGCTGCCTGAGTTTGATTCGTAAGTTCCTGCTGCTCTTGAGAAGCCGCTGGTCGTTAGGTCATTTATACTTGTCCACGCAGCAGAAGGTGTTGTATTGTTAATTGCTACTGCGATGTACTTGACGCTTTGCGTGTTGTCTAAAGTTCCAGACAATTGCTGTTCTATAAAATCTTTGCCGTAGTCAGTTAAGGTGTTGTGGTGACATTTATGTGCAATTAATTGACCGTTTCTGTACTGGTCCATGCAGACCATTGCTTTGTAGTTCACTGCATCTTTTGAGCTTATGTTGCCCGCATGAGGCATTGAGTTTACTCCCATTACTACTGCAAAAGCAAGTAGTGCGAGCAATGTTGGGATTGCAAATAGTGTTTTTTTCATTTTTTAACCTCTATTTTCTAATTGCCTCCTTGATGTAAGGAGCATAAGATTTCTTGACTTGAATGGCAGGGATAGCCAAATTAAGCTTAGGGATAACCCTCCACTCAAAATAAAGTATAGTAAACATTAAAGCCCAAACAACTGAGTTGCCAAACAAAATGTAGAAAACAATGCCTCCTGCAAGGGTTAAGGCAGTTACTAAAATTTTAGTTCCAGCCCTTTTGCCATTTGATTGCATTTTCTTCCTCTTTTGGTTTTTTAAATAAGATTGTTATAAATAGTATGCACATTGTGGTATAAAAAAGTTTGTCTTTTATAGGTAATATTTTAAGCCTGTTTATAAACGGTCTTTGTACGGTTGCAGTGGCTTTATCTGCTAAACCGAGTTTAACATTGAAGCCCATGGGGCTTAATTGGTTTTGATTATTTTGTGATTTGTAATATGTGTTAAGTTGTTGTGAAGGACCCCATGTAAATACTAAAAACCACATTAAAGTAAGGGTTAAAATTATTAAAACAGATAACGACTTCTTCATTTTTTAGATAACACCCCCTTGAAAGCCCACAATGCTACAAGCAATAATCCTGCACTAAAAATGCCAAAGGACCATTTGCCAATTGTCCATCTGGGCTTAAGCAGTTCATCTTCAAATTCTTCAATTTTGGTTTTTAAAGGAATACACTTGGTTTTATCTTTGCTTAAATAATAGCCTTGAGGGCAGGTTTTATGTTCTAAAAGAGTTTGATTGACAATTTGCTCAACTTCTTCGGTGTACCCTGCACCTCCGCCACCGCCGCCTCCCCCTACAACTGGTGTTGATGAGGTTCCTGCACTTGTGGCTGCCCCTGCACTAAATACAACTTGTAATAAAAATGGAGAAGAAAAATTGGCTTGAAAGCTTATTTGGGTAAATTTACCGTTTGTCGTGTAATACTTTAAGTTTACAGGATAACCACTTATTGAGTTATTGCCGTTGTTGGATTCAGTTACACTAACTCCTAAAGACCAGGCTCCACATGTAAAATCAGACGTTGGGTTTAAGCAAACCCAATAAACTGGGTGGTAATCTGAAGATAAAACTTGTTCAGACAGTGGAAGGCTTATTAAAGCATATTGTGCAGGTGTACCGTATACTGTAAAGTTAGGCTTTATTTGGTAATAGTAACCGCCACCCACTGCACTTTTATACATATAATGCAAGGCATTGTTGACTTCAACTTTTATTGTGTTATAGTGAGTGCCTAAAGTTGTAATATTTTCGAGAGTGTATTTTAAAAGTCCTCCAGTGAAGGTATAACTGCTTATATTTTGGTTTGAGGTATTGTAAACACCTATTAAAGTATAGTCGTTATTTGTAAAAATATCCTTTGTAAGGTTAATAAACAAGGTTTTAGTCAAGTTGTTAACCCCTGCTTTTGTTATATTTAAATAAACAATGTATGTGCTATTTGTATAAGTGTTATTGGTCAGTGGACCCCATGCACTGTCTTCTGTTATATATGATGTGGGAGACATCTTAGAAATTGGTAAGGTTAAATTTACAGACAAATCGTTTAAAGATAAATTGCCAGGATATAAAACAGAAAATTTTATAGGTACATTACAATTTTTGTTTGAGTTATAACTGCAGGATTGCAAAAATGAGTTTAATGCAGTATTGTTTAAATCAATTAATTCACTTGAATTGTATAAAGTGTTATTGATATAATCAAATATTCCATCATTGCCCGTATCAATTTTGACGGAGTTAGGAAAACCGTTATGGAATAATCTTTCTTTTACTGTTCCTAAACTGTAAGTATAAATATATTTATTTTGTATATCATAAGCAGTTACAAGAGGATAGCTCTCAATAAACGTGAAATTGTCATAGTATTTTGCAAGAGATGTGGTGTTTGAGATCCAAAAATATGTTCCATCATAGCGTATAGTTCCTCGAGCTTGCTTTAAAGAAGTCGCTATGTTCCAGTTATTTCCAGTATATGTGCCATTTTGCCAAAACTGATAAATTACAGGGTCTAATGTGTCAGATTGGTTTGCTCTTAAAATATAAAAATAATTATTTACAGGAACAAAGGACCATGTGTTATGTGAACCTCCAAGTGTCTCTGTGAAATTAATAACTGTTTTAACATAAGATAAGTTTATTTTATTTACATCAATAAATCCTTTATTAGCGTATTCATATAAGCTTTCTGTTCCTTCTATTCCGTCCAAAATGTAATAAGTTGAACCGTTTACATAGACGTCATAAATGTCAGGAAAGATACCTGAAAAAAAATGTTTATTTTTGAATGTACCATTTACATAAAACTCGCTTAACTCATGCAAGGAATCTGAAGCTGGACCTCCAAGCCAAAAACTTGTTCCATTTGTATATATTGCATCCCTTCCAAGTGTGAAACTATAATAAGGGTTTGCAAATTGCCAAGACGTTTCTGTTCCTATAGATGAAGAATGCCCTGTTAAATTTATTTGTGAAGAGGACACATTTGAAGAATAAGGTAATATTAAATATACTGTGTTATTGTATGCACTGGTTATAAAGCTTTGAGATGTAGAAGAATCATTAAATTGAGTATATTGGACTAAAGGAATAGCACTTGTTAGAGGTATAATTAAAAATATTAAAAGCAAAGGCAATATTTTCACTTGCACACCTCTTTAGATACAGGTTTTTGGGCAATCCATTTATTGTTTTTGCATACATATTTAATGTCTTGGCAAATTTGCGTACAAAAACCTTTTGAATTAACACATATTGCTTTGGTGTAATAAGCACCCTCAGAACACGTTGGTTGTTTGGGTACTAACAAAAAAGCAGTTACTGCAATAGCTAAGATTACTACAATAACATAAGTGTAATTCATTATACTCCACCTTTTATTATAATATATCTATAGTATAATTTAAAGATTACCACAAAAAAGGCAATACTAATCAGTAGTAATAAAGGATTATGAAGTATTCTTAAAATGGCTGCCTTAAACAAGTTCAGTTTACCAGTTAAAAGCCTTTTTGTGTTATAGGGGTATATTGAAGCCCCTATAAAAATAAGACCCCATGCTATAACGGTATACGTTAAAAATAATGCAAAAGGGAATGAGATTCCTAATAAAGGTACAAGTACTTTATGGGCTAAAAATATATTCAAAAAATCATCAGGAGTTATCATACCTGGAGGGGTTGCTAAAAAGAAACCAAAAGCCATTAGTGTTAAGCCCACTAATCTTGAGTGTTGCCTGTTTAAGGGCAGGTACACTTAAGTCACCCCCCAAAAAGCCACCCAAAGAACTTATTAAACGCATTGGTAATTTTGTTTATTATATTTGATAAAAAGAACTTGTGTTGTGGTTGTTCAGTATAAGTAATATTATTTTGTTGATTTGTTTGTTCAATAATATGAAAGCTTGCAGTTGCACCATTTTGAAATCTTTTAACCCAGTTCCATGTCTGTGCACTGCAACAAGGTTCTGGACTTATGTGTTCTCTCCAGTTTACACTGCTTGCATCACAGACAGGACCGTACTTTGTTTTAATTAACTTGGCTTGTGCAGTCGCGGAACAAACAACACCATTACAAGCATCTCCAGGTGCACCTATTGGCATAAAATTCAAGTTAACTGTGCAATAAGAACTGTTATAATCTATATTGTATTTGCCATAATAATTTATTGCTGTACCGTCATCAGTTGTAGGGTAAAGTTTGCTGTAATATGCTTCTTGGTTTAAAACGTTGCAAATGTTATTGTTTTTCATATAACAGGGTGTATATTTCCACTTTCCACTATCAGACGTCCATACGTCTGCAGGTACCACTATTTTGAAAGCTAAAAAAGCTAATATCGCAGCAATTATTAATGAGTTTATTGAAATATACCCTTTTTTTCTCATAAGCTACCTCCTAACAGACTGGCTGTAAAAAACAGTGGTGCTGTAAAAAATAAAGCAAATATAACAGTCAGTGCAACAATTATAATTATAGTTCTTCTAATGTTTGAAATAATGTATGCTCTTGTAAATGGAACTATTGCCGCAATTGTTACAATGCCTATTGAAGTCAAAAAAGCAAAGAAAAATCTTTTAAGGAACATTACAAATTTGCTTTGTGACTTGCAGTCTTGTGGGCAGCTGTACTGAGATTCATAAGGTTGAGAACAAATTCCATCTCCGCACTTTATAGGTATATTGCCTTTTTGATACTCGCAGATATATCCCTTGTTTGGGTTGCATACTTGTCCTGAAGGGCAACCAAGATCTGGAGGCAAACAATCCACTTTGTTGCTTTGCACTTTTACACACTTATTGTTTATACACTTCCATTTTGAAACGTAGTTGCCTTCTTTCGAGTAATCAGGAACAAAGGTGCCTTGACCAGTACATTCTATATCAGATTTACACTGTATTACAATGCTTTCTTGAGGATGCCACTTAAAATCATTTCCACAAGTAAGCCCTGCAGATTGCATGCCTGGGCAACATTGAACGGTATCAATCACTTCTTTTGGGTAATAATAACACCCTCCTTTTGTTTCAAATTCTCCAAGACTATAAATTGTATTTATTTGGCAAAAAGCTTTTTGACCATTGTAGTCAACTATTTTCTTAGATTCATCAAATGAAACAGGAATCCAATCGCCTAAGTAATTTACAGTTTGGTCATAGCCTAATGTTGATTGAGAACCAATTGTTTTTTTGCACGCATTACTGTCTGATTTAGTGCAAAGTTGCCTTTGCGTTGTGCCTGATAAAGTTCTTATATCACAATTTTTGGTGTTATATATTTTTTTCATCCCAGAGTCATAAACAACTAATCCATAAGGTATATAATTAGAATATAATGTTCCTGATTTCCATAACGGAGAATAAGACTTACACCCTATTATTCTTAACTTTTCGCCAGGCTTAAATTTGTTATCATTAAACCTTATTTTTATATTTGAAGCTCCGACTGCAATACAATTTTTGTTGCTGTTGATAGGACATTTTCCCTCTGCAAACTGGGCGTCTGTTTGGTAATAAAAATACTTTGAGTTTATACATTTAACAGTAAAGTACCCTTCAGGGGAATTTTCAACATCTCCAAACGTAATGACTACATCTGTGTCTCCTAAATATTTGTGAAAATCAAGTTTTTTGACTTCTTTTTCACTGTATTGTAGCGGTTGACACTCTATTCTGCCAAATTGTGGTTTTAAGAATGAGCATGTTTTGCCGTTAATATTTATTGTTTCTGCCCCTGGTAAAAGAGCCCCTTTAAAAAATGTTCCACCTAAAGCTACCGCTAACAAAACACCCAATACTACAAGTCCAACTATCTGCATAGCACCTTTTCTATACAGCAAAACCACCTACCCATATTAATAATGTTATAACTCCTGCAATGCCTATTGCCCATCTCCAATCTTTAACAAAGCCATAAACCATCAAGCCAAACCCTACTGGGTAAAGCCACCATGCGTGAGCAATAAAACTTATCAGTGAAAGTTTGCCTATAATTGCTATTTTGCTAAATATGTTCGCAAGTATTTTTACTATTATTGCTAATAATCCCACAAGGAACCATGAAATCATTTTTTTCTACCGTACTTTTTTTGTCTTAGTCGTTTTATTTTTCCAACAGTTGCGCCATAAACATAATCTCCTTTCTTTTTACCGTAACGTTTCTCAAACTCTTTTTTTCTTCTGTATTTTGCCCCTTTTCTATATAACCTTGCTTTTACAATTGCCATTTTATACACCTACCGCAAAAGGCAATACGCTTCCAGCAATGCCTAATGCAACTAAATTGTATCCAAAGTGTGCTCCTGTTGAAGCCAGTATTGAATATCTTTTTGCTATTTTTGCCCATATATAACCCATAAAAGATAACCAAATTAAGGATAACCATAATGTTAAACCAGTTACACCACTAACTGCTAAAACAAAAAAGTGAAAGAGCCCAAATAGCAGGGATAGCCAAATATCATTCCAGCCTGTCGTGAGGGGGAGTATCTTTCTAAAAGCCAGTTCTTCAGAAAAAGCTTTTGTAAAGCCGAGTAGCAATCCACCTACAGCTATCCCTGCAGCTGGCTCAAATGAAGCTAAAGTTCCACCGAGTTGAGGCACTACTTTTACTATGTAATAAAAGATAGTTAAAAAAGCAAAGAAAAATAATACAAAATACATTATTCCCTTGCTGCCAACTACATCTTGAAACATTAAAGGAATCTTAACTCTGTAAAACCATAGTGGTAACCCTATCAAAAACAAGTAAATAAACAATGTTTCCCTAACCGAAGAAGCATAAGCACCAAACAAGTAATTTGCACCTATAAGTAAAGATAAGATTAGCAAAATTACAACAGTTCCTATTTTTAGTTTAGGAAGTGGTATCATTTAAATTTTACCTCTTTAATTTTGTATTCTTACATACTCTTTAACCTAATTTAAAAGGAAAAAGAGGGTGAAGGAAGCTTTTACGCTATCCCTTTTCTTGTATGGCTTCACTTCTCATGTGTGGTTTATCTGAATTCTATCAGGACACCGCTTTGTTTGCCCAACGGGCTTGTTTCTGTTTCGTCAAGACCAACATCTGCACCATTTGAATCATGCTGATAGAAGTCTAAGTAATACTGACCATCTGCACCTCTTGCCCATGCAGCATCTTTTGTAAGAATTGCTACACCATTGAAATATTGGTTATTTGCTGTAGCAATTGGGTCATTGTTTGAGTCTGTCTCATAATCGAACTGCACTTTTACTGAATCAAACTCATGCAACATCAATGGACCTGCGTTTCTTACATATACTGCATAGTCCTTATTAATTGCAATTGTGTTACCACTTGTCTCGTTGACTAAGATGTTGACTCCTTCTAAGTGTTTTGGCGTTGCGACTTTTGTGTATCCAGAGTGCGGTTTTACACTGGATATGTTGTAGAATTTAGCAATAGCCCAAGCGTAATGGTCATAGGCTTTATTTGCCACGTTGTCTTTTAATTTTAAGTAGAAGGTTCCTTTTTCTCCAGCACCAGCTGTAATGTAATAGTCTTCCTGGCTTGATGTACCTGTGCTTAATTCTGTTGCGCCAGTGGAGTCATAACCCGTTATAGCCAAGTTAGACTCAGCAGCAACAGCATGTGCAGCTAATTCCACATTGACTTCCTGAGCTGTTACGCAATAAGTTTTGTACTCTTTTCCATCAACCTTGAATGTTGGGTCAAGGTAATAAGAAGAAGAGCCACCTCTAAAACTTATTACATCTCCAACCTTTACTCCACTTGTAACAGATGCATCAGATGTGTCTGTTAGAGTAGCCACAACTTGACCATTTACAAGCAAAGAAGTTGGATTTACATCAACTGCGCTGCTGTATGGTGTATTGCTTTCCATATCATAAGCGTTTATAGTTATTGTAGCTGGTTTTCCATACAGTTCTGGAGAAACCACGTCTTTACAGGTTATTTTTCCTGTGTTAGTCATTGTTGTTGCAGGTGTTCCTGTAACAGATGCGGTTTTAAATGGGTTTACACCAGATATCCATTGACCAATTGGACCTACTGCAGTCATGCTAAAGAACATAACTAATGCAATAATAGCTGTCCACATTGCCATTTTGTTACTTAGCCCTTTTATGATAGGAACCTGGTTAACCCACGGAATCCATTTTCCTAACAGCCACTTTGCTAATGCTAAGAATCCTACTGTACCAAGCAGTGTTGCTAAGAACCCAAATCCTGGACCTATCCACTTGGATACTAACCACCACACAAGAAAAGCAATAGCCAAGCCTACAATCAAATTGAAGTTAAAGGCAAGTCCTTTTCTGTGTGATTTCATTTTTTATCCCCATTTAGTGCTACTGCAAAGAGTCAGCACTAAGAGTATTGATTACAATTGCGTTAAATTTATATATAAAGATAATCTATATAATATATAGATATGCCAAAAAAAATCTTATTGTTAATAGTTTTTGGGCTTATTATTTTGCCCCTTACAAATGCGTGTTTAACCTCGAACCAAGCAGCGTTGGTAACACAACTTGCTATAAAAAACAACTTAAGCGTTGAAGACTCAATTAATTTATTTGAGTCTTTATGCACTGCTGCACAAACTGCTCAAGACACTGTATCAGATGTCAATAACAACTTAACTCAAAAAATTGCAAATATTTCTGTTCGAATAGAAAACATAAGTTTACTAAGTAAAGAAATTAATGAAACCAACATTTCTTTGAGCAAAAAGATAAATGACTTTATTAATGAAACAAATGAAACTTTTGTTAAAAAAGACACTTTTATTCAAAGCAATAATGTGCTAATGCACACTATTGAAGTAGTAAACAACTCATTAAACACAAACCTTGCAGAATGGCTTGACTCTCAAATTGAGGAAGCACTAAAGCAATACCCTAATCAAAAAAACTTTTCTGCTTTACAGGATGAAATTGACACAAGATTTGAAAATTTTAACAAAGAATTAAACAATAAAGTCGGAATAATGAGTACACAAATTACAAGAAATGTCACATCCGACTTAATTTCCATGATCCCAAAAAAACAAACTGCAACCATCTGGCTTTCTATTATAGGGCTCATTGTTGCAGTCGGTGCAGCAGGCTATACTGCATGGCAGTTCCAAAAAAAAGATTTTTTAAATAAATCAAATATGGAATCAATTAAAACAGGTGCTAAAGTAACTTACAAAACAATATATGATAACACAAAAGACTGGGAAGACCACTTGGTACAATTAAGAACACAAATCTTAAAAGATAGAGAGCTTGATAAACACGCCAAAATCGAACTAATGAAACAAATTGACAGAGCAGTTATACAAAGTGAAGAAGATGTGCAAAAATATGCTGAACAATACAAGCTAATGAAAAAAGAAGGCATTGACTTATCTGAAATCAAGGAAATACAAAGAGCAGTCAATGGCAAAAGAAAATGAAAAGAAATAAGCCTCTGTATATCTTAATGACAGAAAAGGAACTAAACCATGTAAAACAACTTGCACAAAACTGTAACCTAAACACATCCGAATTTGTGAGATTAACAATAAGGCTTAAAGGATTAGATATTGTCAAAGAATTAAACGGCAGCAAAAGGAAAATACCCCCAATAGAAGTAATACTCGATAAAGAATACGCACAAGAAGTAAGACCGCAATTGGAAAGGTACTTCCCAGAAAAATGGGTAAAACACTGGTATGGTGAAGAATAATGGAAGAAGACTATATTGAAGAAAGCGAACACATGACTTTTAAAGTGTGGTTAAAAAAATATGGATTATATCTTGTTGGTGTTATTGCGTGGTTGTTACTAAGAAACAGACTTGGGTCTGTTGAAATACTTAAAGGGGACTGGTGGTTTATGTTAACTATAGGGGGTATGTTGCTTGTTAACTTAAGCTGGTTACAACTCAAAAATGGCACACCTAAAATTATTGCGGACGGACTCTTTAGTACTACGTCAGGACAATATGCAACAGTTGGAAACTTTGCAGTATTTAGACTAAATGAGATTGATTGCGGTGTTAAAATACCTCCTGGCTGGAAATACGGTAAAGGTGCAGTTATATGTCCTTTAGATGCAATAAACAAAAGGGGAAGAAGCGTTGCACTTCAAGTACAAGTTCAAAAAGCAGACTTGAAGGAACTGCCTCTTGAAATACAAGAGCACTTACTCGAAAGAAAAATAAAAGAACCTTATTATATTGGCTATGCAGATATTGAACAATTAGATGATGAAATTGACTTTGAGAAGGCAGGAGAAGGAAAATTAATTGACATTTTTGGTGCAAAAAAGACCAATATGTCCACCCTGGTTTCAATTCTCAAAGACCAGTATAGAGCATTAAGTGAAAAAGACGAATTGCTAAAAGGAAGAAGGCAAACGTTTGAAAAAGAGTTACAGTATCAGAGCAGGCTGGGTATGGAAAAATCAGCCCCAAGAAAGTGGCTTGAAGAAAAACGTGACAGATATTTGTAATGTAGCAAAAAATGGTAAATATAGCATTAGACAAAGACACGCAAAGGCAACTTCTTTCAAGTAGTCAATGGTATTACTTTGACTTACACCAAGGCGAGCTTTTCAATTGGGTTCAAGACAACTTTGACCAGCACAGTTATCTTGAAGCCAGAAACTATTTTTATGACAACCCCTACATTGGTTACCTTTTATTGAAACAGCAGGAATTAAATAATGAAAAAAAAGAGGAATTGGTTATAAATGAGTTAATGAAGCCAGGTAAAATACATATAGTTGTAGGCTCAAAAGGTTCTGGAAAAACTTGCTTGTCTTATTACTTGGCATCCAAAATCACTGAAAAAAATAAACAAGTGTGGTTTTTTGGACCACCCACAGATGTTCCTTCTTTCATTACAGGCACAACATTGAACTTCTCAAAAATACCAAACGATGCCTTAACAATAATTGATGAAGCAAGTGTTCAATTTTTTAATGCAACGTCCAGAAGTGAAAAACTTGATGTTATAAGACTTTTACCTGTTATAAGACACTCTAACCAGTCTTTTATTGTAATAACACAAAACACTGCTTTAATGGACGTAAACTTTCTAAGAACTGCTGATTCTATCATATTCAAGACTCCTTCTATACTCCAATCAATTTCAGAAGGACACTACGAAAGAATAAGGATATCAGAAGTCTTAAGCACAATAACTCCAAGAAAAATCTCAAGCTACCTATTTTATAATGATAAGCATCTATTACTGCTTGATTACTCCTTGCCATTATGGTGGAAGCAAAGTTATTCAACACCTTACGCACCTTTTACATCAAGATACGCAGCCTATGTATTTATAATTAAGGCTCTTGAAGAATTAGATAACACAGAAATAGTCACTCAACTAACACTTAAAAAATTTTTTGCGGACGAGTATCTTGTTGAATATATAAGAGAATTATATAATGAAAATAAGAATCTTTTAAACTTGCCCCCTGCAAAATTAGTTCGACTTATAGAAAAAGGGTTTGATGCAACAAGCATACAGGAACTCATGAAAGGCAAGCAAGATTCAGATATTGTCGAATTTAAATTAAGCCCTATCCAACAAATCACAGACGAAGAAATTGAATTTAAGGCAAGAAAAAAAGTTAACTTATTTTTCCTTAACGAAATTAAGCATAGGCAAAAAACTCAAGGAAACGTTATAATCTCAATATCTGGCTACCCTGGAACTGGAAAATCCTGGGGTGCTCTGGCGTTATCACAAATACTTAATCAGATATACAAATGCAACAACACTTATATTGTATTTTCTGCACAAGAGCTTTTGGATTTATTAGAAAACGCACCTCGGGGATCAACTTTTATAATGGATGAACAAGTTACATCATGGGGTGAAGGGTCGTCAAGAGAACAGCAAGAAATAATGAATGTAGAAAACACAATAAGAAAAGAGCAAATTAACTTTATTTGGGTTTCTCCAATACCCAAACCTCACCAAGACTTCTTTAATCTAATCACTTGGGGCATAAATTACTCAAAGAAAAAAAGCAGATTTTTGGTTTACTCTGGAGGCAAACTTTTCGGTCACATAATTCTTAGTGAACCTCCTGCACACATAGTAAAGAATTATGAAACTAAAAAAGATGATTTTATAAAACAAGTTAAAACAAGAAAAACATCTTCATCAAGGTACAACTTTGATGAAATGATTAAAAAAATAGTTCAAGAACAAGGTGATTTATGGAATAATGCCAAATCCCTAAAACAAAAAATGCTTGTTATAACAATGGTCTTTCCTAACATGACATATTTAGAAAAAGAAATGCTTGCAAATTATAGCAGGTTAAAAGAAGACAACATTACAGAGAGTGCTTAGATCTTACTTGTTCAACAATATCTCTCAATTTTCCTCTATATATCTCAACTGCTTTTCTGTTGCCCTTTTGTGTAAATAACACTTGTGTTGTCTTACCAAGCATTTCATTTATTTCGTCATAATAAATCCTTTGGGTGTCATCATACAATTTTCTTATTGCTTTTATATTTCTGTCAAATCCATAAACAATTATGTGATAACCTTTTTTTGAAGAACTAGCTCTCACAACACACTCATAATCTCCCAATCCCATGTTATACAATCTTTTCAATACATAATACAAATAATTTACTTCAGCCCTGTCAATATCTAAAGTCAGCATTTTAGCCCTCCACAAAACTTTTGTTTTTTATGTCAATTGTATATTTTGAGCTTCCTGTCGCTATCAAAGGGTCTCCTTCCGCTTCATACAAATACACCTTAACCCTTCCACTTGCCAGTGGGTTTCTGTATTCTGCATAACCTTTCCATTTGCCAATATTTTCCTTTTCAACTCTTTTGATTTCTCTTTTATCGTTTATCTCATAATTATACTCTTGCAACTTTGCATTACCCTTTAAAGGATACAGCTTCAAAAGCTCCTTCATTTTACTGGTTAAGTCTGTTGTCATATAAACAGGGTCCTGCGCTTCTTCTGTATATGTTTCAACTCTATACTCTATAACGCTTTTTGATTTTCTTCTTGTGTTTGTAGAAGAAACAAGCTGCAAGAAGCAATATATTTTCTTTATATACTCTGACTTTTTTAATATTCCTATATGCCACGAAGTTTTTATTTTTTCTTGATTGTACACCTTATAACCTTTATTCTCTAAATAAGAAAGCAACTCTGCTTTACTTGCTATTTTTCCGTCTGGTTTTCTCCATCTTTTGCCCTTATATTTCAACTGTAACATTTTTTAATGAAACCCCATTTTCAACAAGTTCGATTGGTTTATCTAAGTTTAATTGACCAACTACCAGATTGCAATTTGCACAAACTACATGATACTGACTTATATAAAATTTCTTTCCGCCACACCTTTTGCATTTCATATTAATTCAACCTCCCCTGCAACAGGCTCCCAGATTTCGCATTGCTCAAGCAAGAAATCCACTGCTTTTGAAATGTCATCTGCTGTAAAACCAAATTTATGGAAAAAAACAAGAAGGTCTGGGTAGGAAACCCTACCCTGACTCTTCACAAACTCCTTAATGGCATATGGAAGTTTGTTTGTGAGCATGCTATCGCACCTCAACTCTTAGGAACCCTTGATTATCGCTATATGTGTTTACTTCAAGACCTATTTTTGGAAGGAACCCGTACTGCTCAACAAACCTTCTGAACTTAAGCTGAGGAAACCTTAATGCCCCTTTGAAATCCCCTTCGTCTGCAATGCTAAACTCGCTTCCATTCCAGCTAAGACCAGCAGGCAAAGACAAGGTTGTTCTTGCTCCATTTTCACAAGTCACAACCACCATGTCTTTTTCTGGGTCTTGTGCCTTGTCTCCAAAAATCTCCTTAGCTTTTTTGACTTCAATGTTTACGATTTTGCTTTTCTCTTCCAAAGCCTTGCTTTCCTCAAGGATTTGTCTTATTTTTTCATCAAGCTCACTCATTTTTTTGCCTCCGTCCAAGAGCCTTTAAGGCACTTTAGGACCATAAAGTTAATCAACAACATTTTCAAGGTAACCATTATATTTAACATCCAATTTTCTAAGACGGGCAAAGTATTCTTGCTTATCTATCATGCCCGCCTTCCAGCTTTTCCAAAGGGCTTTTTTCTCCCTCTGGTATTTTCTTATCAACTTTTGAACGTTATTAGTAGACGTTGCCATATTTAACACTTATTACTTTTACAAGGTACTTAATTTCTTTAAGCATTTCTGCCATTATTTCATTAAGCCCTTTAAGCTCCCAGACTATACTTGAAACATCCCTGTCAATGTCCTTAACCACAATTTCAAGATCACTGTAAGGGTTAACTAAATCGTCTTGTGTATTTATCATATTTAACCACCTGTATATAACAGGTCATCACAAGTATATAAAGTTATCGGTTTTTGTAACCTACTTTGTTAAACTCATCATATAAACCTTCCTTTGCATCAGGTATAACCACGTATCCATACCTTCCCTCTGTAACCAGCACATATATATCCTCAATACTATTCCTCCAAGCTTTTAATTTTTCAAGCAAAAAATTATCCTCAAAAATTTCAGCAGTCTTAATTTGATTATCTAAAAACATTTTAATAATATCCTCCTGAGCCCCAGCAAGAATCATGTCTTTTACAATTCTTGCAGTATTTTTCAAAAGAAAACCTCTTTTCATCAAAAACTTGTTTTTTTCAACAGAAACCATTAAATCCATCTTTTTCTTATTAATATCAACAAGTTCTTTTATAGAATCCTCAAACTCCTCCTTTTTATTTTCAAAGAAATATGTTAATGCACTCCTCATAATATACCCATGATTCAAATGGTTTTTTTCACAAAAAGATTTTAGTAGAACGTAATTTTTTTTATCAATTCTGAAGCTTATGACTTCATCAAAAGCCATAAGCCCACCCCCCTTTCATAAAAACACTATTTGTCTTATAGAAAACTATATATACTACTAAATACAATATACTACTCAGTGATGATTGGGAAGCCATAATGCTCCCACCTCCTTTTCTTCTTTTTGTTTTTGTAAAAACTAATTTTGAATAACTTGTTTATATATGTTTCCCCTACCTTTTATTCCTGTGGAGAATTTACCCAGCAGTAACAAGTATTGTCTTTATTAGACCAATTACACTTGTAATCACCAAAACCCTCTTCTTCCTTGTACATGCAACTATTTCTTAACATATAACACAAACTTTTTCCTTTAGAGTAATTCGCAACATCTTTTATCGGGGGTGCAAAACACACTTGTTCATTATACTTTGTAGTATAACACAACGCAAGATAACAAAAACCGCTTCTTGCAATTGGCTTAAAATCTTCTCCAACATTACTTCTGCACATCTGCACGCCCGTTTTTAACCCAGCAAACAAACTCGCTGCAACTAAAACAACCACAACAAAAGGAGCAATATAATCCAACACTCTAAACCCTTTCAACCCTTGACCCCTCCAAAATCTTTCTTATCTCCCCCCACAAAATCCTGTTTGGCAC
>VAPK010591367.1_pt1 | contig 19806 bp, 18 predicted proteins | sample 3395031 | NCBI WGS metagenome assembly VAPK01 (sample SAMN08290443, study PRJNA428436) | hydrothermal vent metagenome | isolation source: Deep-sea hydrothermal vent chimney 1 | place: Pacific Ocean: Juan De Fuca Ridge
ATTTGAAATAATGGCAAAGAATACAGAAGTAACAAGTAAACGTGCAGCTTCAGCTGCATCTAAGATTCTTAGAAGCGGTACTTCAAGCAAGTCTGCTAAATCGGCTGCTGGCTCCGCTTTGTCTCAGCGCAAAGCACCATCAAAAGTCACCTCATCCCGAGCAGCATCGGCAGCATCTAAAACACTTAGAAGTAGCGGGTCTAGTAAATCAGCAAAAATATCATCGGGTTCAGCTCTTACACAGCGACCCAACAGAAAAAATTAGCATTGGCGCATAATAATCATGCGCTGAAACCTTTACAAAGACGCTCACAACCCGCACAAAAGCGTCTACATGAAATTTAAACCGGGGGACACCGTAGTGTGACAATGTCTTTCAGGCTTATGCCTGGTATCGCTCAGAACCTCTATCTTTTTTGTGAACTCACTGCCGAGAAACTTGGTCAGGTAGCCATCATGGACTGTCTTGCCCATACCCGTGAAGGTGGGTATACCTAGTTCATCTTGGTGTAGAGATCTACTACTGCCATAACCCAGCGTGATCCTTGACGATGTGCCCAGAAACAGTTGACCACAACATAGTTTTAAGTGCATTAAGTTAGATATAGAATAATAAAAACAAGAGGTTACAATGGCGTAGCATATTATGCTTTCATGCCACTATAAATATGCAAACTTTATAACAAAAATGCAGACTTTATATAAACAATGCAAACTCTTTTATCAATATACAATTGATGTCTCAGAGATTCAACTATTCAACCGTAACTGATTTTGCCAGGTTGCGAGGCTGATCAACATCGGTGCCTTTGATCAATGCGACATGATAGGAAAGTAATTGCAGGGGGATGGTAAAGACGATAGGTGAAACGGCTTTATCCGTGGGTGCTACATTAATGACGGTCACGCCATCGGCATCTTGCATCCCGGATTCTACGTCAGCGAAGACATAAAGCTCACCACCACGGGCGCGAACTTCCTGTAAGTTTGCTTTTAATTTATCCAGTAGCTCGTCATTGGGTGCAACGACAACGATGGGCATCTGTGCATCAACCAGTGCCAGTGGGCCGTGTTTCAGTTCTCCGGCGGGATAGGCTTCAGCATGTATATAGGATATTTCCTTGAGCTTAAGCGCACCTTCCATTGCCACCGGATATTGTTCACCGCGACCAAGAAACAAAGCATTGTGTTTGTCCGCAAAACGCATGGCCAGTTTACTGATGTCATCATCAAACTTAAGCACCTGTTCTACCATTAAGGGTAACTGACGTAATTGTTCTACCAGTCTTGCCTCTAACGCATTGTCCATTTTATGGCGACGACCCAATACTATGATCAACAGCAACAGAGCAACGAGTTGGGTGGTGAAAGCTTTGGTAGAGGCAACGCCGATCTCCGGACCGGCTCGGGTCATTAAGACTAAATCGGATTCACGCACCAGCGAGCTTTCCGCGACATTGCATATACTCAGACTATGAGCAAAGCCCATGTCTTTTGAAGCGCGCAAGGCGGCAAGCGTGTCGGCCGTTTCACCCGACTGAGAAATAGTGACGAATAACGTATCGGGCAACACCGCGGCATGACGATAACGAAACTCACTCGCCACTTCGACATTACAGGGAATCCCAGCCAGGGCTTCAAATCCATAACGGGCGATCAGGCCGGCATGATAGGAAGTACCACAGGCAATAATTTGAACCTGTTTTACTTTATCAAAAATAGCGGCGGCTTCAGGACCAAAAGCACTTTCAAGCACAGTGGCCTCTCCCAGTCGACCTTCAAGGGTTTCGGCAAGCGCACGAGGTTGCTCATAAATTTCTTTGAGCATGTAGTGTGCATACTCACCACGCCCGACTGAATCGGTATTTAAATTGCTGTGATGAATACTACGTTCAACTTGCTGACCGTCCTGATCATATATTTCAACGTCTGTAGCCCGCAATATTGCAACATCACCTTCTTCAAGATAAATAAATTCACGGGTTTCACTCAGTAAAGCGGCAACATCTGAAGCAATATAATTCGCATTCTTACCCAGGCCAATCACCAGTGGACTGCCACGTCGTGCAGTAATTAAGGTATCGGGTTCTTCGGTGCTGATCACACCAAGTGCATAAGCTCCCTGCAGATCTTTAACGGTGGCACACACTGCCTTATATAAATTTTTCTCTTGCTCCATGTACTTGTGCAACTGGTGCACAATCACTTCTGTATCCGTATCCGAGGTAAAAATATAATTGTCGGCCTGCTGAACCTGTTTTAATGTTTCAAAGTTTTCAATAATACCGTTATGAACAACCGCAATACTCTTACGACAAACGTGCGGGTGGGCATTACTCTGATTGGGAATTCCGTGCGTTGCCCAACGGGTATGGGCAATACCCAGATGACCGTTAGCCGGTGTTTTTTTCAGCTCATCTTCAAGCCGTTTAACCTTACCCGGCATGCGTACTCGCTGTATGCAATTGGCCTCATCCAGCAATGCCACACCAGCTGAGTCATAGCCTCGGTATTCCAGTCGCCGCAAACCTTCGACCAGGACATCGACGACATTTTCTTTTGCAATTGCACCAACTATTCCGCACATAAGCTTAGTTCCGAGAGACGAGAGACGAGGGACGAGCAAAAGCCCAAGGTACATAATGAGTTTTCATACTAAAATCCTGTCCATTGTTGAGAAGCAGTAAAAACCTGTAATAAATATTCATAGCCGACACCTTGTCACTCGCCACTCGTCACTTGTCCCTTTTTCGTCGGTCTTTTCCAGCCTTTTACGGTTTTCTGTTTTGCTCGACTCAGAGTCAATTCACCGGCAACAGCATCCCGCGTTAAGGTGGTTCCTGCGCCCAGGCTGGCACCGTTGCCTATTTTTATCGGTGCCACCAACTGGCAGTCTGAGCCAACAAAAACATCATCGCCAATGGTGGTTCGATGCTTATAGGCTCCGTCATAATTACAGGTGATAACACCAGCACCAATATTCACCCGCGCACCGATATCGCTATCGCCAACGTAACTCAAATGATTGATTTTCGAGGCTTCACCTACCACGCTATTTTTAATTTCAACAAAATTACCCACATGCGTGTTAGCCGATAACGCCGCCCCTGGGCGTAAACGCGCAAAGGGGCCGATAATGGCATCAACACCCACCGTAGCCTGATCGATCACACAATGTGCCTGTATCTGTACACCCTCAGCAATCGTGGCATCTTTAATGACGCAACTGGGGCCAACATAGACACCTTCACCAATCGACACTTTACCCACCAGCACCACATTGATATCCAGAATCACATCCTGGGCAATATCAATCTCACCACGAATATCCAGCCGTGCCGGATCAATCACGGTCACGCCCTGTTCCATCAATGCTTCAGCCTGTTGACGCTGATAGGTTCGTTCCAGCATCGCAAGCTGAGTACGGCTATTGACTCCCAGCACTTCCATGGCTGAATCAGGATGACTGGTTTTAATTGATATCGCGTCCGCCACCGACATGGCAATAACATCGGTAAGATAATATTCGCCCTGTGCATTGTTATTGTTCAAGGCTTGCAGCCAGCCACGCAGACGGCCCGCATTTGCCGCGAGTATACCGGTGTTCACTTCATTGATTTTATGTTCTTCTGCACTCGCATCTTTATGCTCAACGATGTGGGTCACGTCATTCTGCTCATTACGCACAATACGACCGTAGCCTGTCGGCTCGTCCAGATGTACCGTCAGTAATGCAAAGCTGTCCACCCCATCTCGTGCCAGCGCAACGAGAGAATCCTCCCGGGTCAGCGGCACATCACCATACAGGACTAATACAGTAGAATCGTCATCCACCTCGGGCATGGCCTGCGCAACCGCATGTCCTGTGCCCATCTGCTCCTGCTGCTGTACCCAGATTAAATCATCACCTTTAATTGCTGTAGGAACCTGTTCACCACCGTGACCATAAACCACAATAATATGTTCAGGATTGAGTTTACGCGCCGTGTTGATGACGTGGCTGAGTAAGGGCTGACCCGCCAGTGGATGAAGCACTTTGGGCAGCCGCGATTTCATTCGCGAACCCTGACCGGCCGCGAGAATAATGATATTTAGTTTTGAAGTTGACATATGATTCACGAATACTCTGGGTTAATTCCTTAGCTCATCCAATGATTCCCGGGTATGCTTTTTTTATCTACCAGAATGTCCGGCATGCGCTTAATTAATAAACTAGCATCCGTATGCGACGAGGGTGTTAAAGCTATCAATAATTAAGCTTTTCTCACGCCCGGTTTCAGCACTGGTTTTTATTTGACCGTTGACGATAAAATTTTGCGAATTATACAAGCACAAAATCCACCACTGAATAGGCCATTAGTGGGTCGTACTAAGATCCGGGCCATCAATGACCACTTTGCCAGTTCTGATCTCTTCATCGGCAGCATCACGGATTGCGGTAATACTCACTTTAAAAGTCATGATTTTGCCTGCAAAGGGATGATTACCGTCCAGCATGATTTCGCCGTTTTCAAGTTTAACCACGGTCATCTTGACTGTCTCGCCGGTCTCATTCTTAAACTCGGCTTCGGTACCTATCTGCTGATACTCCGGGGGTACATTGCTAATTTTATCCCGATAAGTCAGGCTTGCATCATATTCACCAAAGCCTTCTTTGGGCGGCAATACAATTTCCACTTTATCGCCTTCTTGATGTCCGTCCATGGCTGCCATCACCGCTGGGAAAATTCTATCATCACCACCATGCAGATAACTCATGGGAATATCAGACTGCTCCTGCACACTGCCACCTTCATCTAAAATAATATAGGTAAAGGTAACAACCTTATTTTTCTTTACAACTTGATCAGGGTTTGATTCAGACATGTTTTTCTCGAGCACAAAATAAAGGGGGCAGTATAACAACTGCCCCCCAATATACCTAGCCGGTGCCTGCCCGGCCTTCAGCAAGATCCAGCAAATTATCCGCCGATGTTCTTGCGCACCTTCTTTATCATTCGAATTTGTGCCACCGCCTGTGCCAACTCGGACTCAGCCCTGGCATAATCCATATCACTGGCGCGGTCTTTGAGCGCCTGTTCCGCATGATTTTTAGCTTCCAGGGCTGCCGCCTCATCCAGATCCGATGCACGTACGGCAGTATCAGACAACACCGTGACCACATGGGGCTGAACTTCCATGATGCCACCAGAAACATAAAAATATTCCTGCTCACCACCTTCGCGGGTCACTCTGATTTCACCGGGTTTCAACGGGGTCATCATCTGGGTGTGGCGGGGCATAATGCCCACTTCACCCATGATAGCGGGCGCGAGCACCATTTCCGCCGTACCCGAAAAAATCTCGGATTCTGCACTGACGATATCAACATGCATGGTCATTGCCATGATCGTTCTCCCATTTTCTAACTACCGACTCACGTCAGTTACAAAGATTTTGCTTTCTCGACAACTTCATCGATGCTGCCAACCATGTAAAAAGCCTGTTCCGGTAAATCATCATAGTCACCATTCACGATGCCCTTAAAGCCGGCGATGGTATCTTTCAGCGAAACATATTTTCCGGGTGAACCGGTGAAGACTTCGGCCACGAAGAAGGGCTGGGACAGGAACTTTTGCACCTTACGGGCGCGGGATACGATTTGCTTATCTTCTTCTGACAGCTCATCCATACCCAGGATCGCAATAATATCCTTCAGCTCTTTATAACGCTGCAACGTGCCCTGTACCGAACGGGCAACATCGTAATGCTCTTCACCAATGACCAGCGGATCAAGCTGACGGGAAGTGGAATCCAGGGGATCCACCGCTGGATAAATACCCAGTTCGGCAATCTGACGCGAAAGCACCACGGTAGCATCCAGATGCGCGAAGGTGGTGGCCGGTGAGGGATCGGTCAAATCATCAGCGGGAACATACACGGCCTGAATCGAGGTGATCGAACCGGTCTTGGTGGAAGTAATACGTTCCTGCAAATCGCCCATTTCAGAGGCCAGAGTTGGCTGATAACCCACCGCAGATGGCATACGTCCCAGCAGCGCGGAAACTTCGGTTCCGGCCAGGGTGTAACGATAAATATTATCGATAAATAAGAGTACGTCACGACCTTCATCACGGAAAGCTTCGGCCATGGTCAGGCCGGTCAGCGCGACACGCAGACGGTTACCGGGAGGCTCATTCATCTGTCCGTATACCAGCGACACTTTATCCAGTACGTTGGATTCTTTCATCTCGTGATAGAAGTCATTACCTTCACGAGTACGTTCACCCACACCGGCAAAGACGGAGTAACCGCTATGCTCGATGGCGATGTTTCGAATCAGCTCCATCATGTTCACGGTCTTACCCACACCCGCGCCACCAAACAGGCCAACCTTGCCGCCTTTAGCAAAGGGACAAACTAAATCGATAACCTTGATGCCGGTTTCCAGCAATTCTGCGGCAGGGGAAAGATCTTCATAAGCCGGTGCTTTACGATGAATCGCCATTTTCAACTCTTCACCGATCGGGCCTTTATCATCAATCGGATTGCCCAGTACATCCATGATTCGACCCAGGGTTTTCACCCCCACCGGAACATTAATCGGTGCGCCCGTATTGCTCACTTGCATTTCACGTTTGATGCCATCGGTGGTACCCATGGCAATGGTTCGAACCACGCCGTCGCCCAGCTGCTGCTGAACTTCCATCGTCAAACCCGCTTCATCAACAAGCAGAGCATCATAAATTTTCGGCATACTGTCACGTGGAAATTCCACGTCCATAACCGCGCCAATAATTTGTACTATTTTTCCAGAACTCATATCAGTTCACCCTTCATTTTAGTTACGAGTGACGAGTGACAAGGAACGAGGCCACATTTATCCGGTTTCTCGTCCTTCGTCCCTCATTACTATTAAATCTATACGGCTGCTGCACCTGCAACGATTTCTGACAATTCCTGCGTGATCGCAGCCTGTCGTGCCTTGTTGTAAACCAGCTCAAGATCATCGATTAGATCGCCAGCATTATCCGAGGCGCTCTTCATCGCAACCATTCTGGCCGCCATTTCACAGGCTATATTTTCGACTACGCCCTGATACACCAGTGACTCGATATAACGCACTAACAAACCATCGAGAACTTCTTTGGCATCCGGTTCGTAAATATAATCCCAATGATAGGAAAGATCTTTTTCTTTCCCGGTAGGCTCTACCGGTAACAACTGTTCAACGATAGGCTCCTGGCTCATGGTGTTCACGAAACGGTTATAAACCAGCAACAGACGATCAATTTCACCCTTATCATAGGCATCCAGCATCACCTTAACCGAGCCAATCAGATCCGCCACACCGGGGCTATCACCTAACTGCACGGCCTGTGCGGTGATGTTGCCAAAGCGTTTAAAAAACTGAGAAGATTTCTGTCCGATGGTACATAGATCAATTTCAACATCTTTTTCCCGCCAGCCGCGCATATCTGCAAGTGCTTGCTTGAACATATTATTGTTCAGGCCACCGCAAAGTCCGCGATCCGATGAGATAACGATATAGCCAACACGCTTTGGATTGTCCCGTGATAACAGGTAATGATGCTTATACTCCGGGTGGGCGTAAGCAAGATGGTGAATCACGTTATGCATTTTCTCCGCATAGGGACGTGATGCACTCATGCGATCCTGCGCTTTGCGCATTTTACTTGCAGCGACCATTTCCATCGCCCGCGTGATCTTCTGAGTATTCTTGATACTCTTGATCTGCGTGCGTATCTCTTTTCCGCTTGCCATGCTCTTGTCTCCGGCCTACCAGCTGCTGGTGGATTTAAACTTATCAATCGCGGCTTTCATCGCGGATTCAATTTCTTCGTTAAAATCACCGCTCTCATTGATTTTATCCAGCAATGCCGATTCACTTGATTTCATGTAAGCCTGCAAGGCCGCTTCAAAATCAACAATTTTTTTCACGTCGATATCATCAAGCGCACCGATGCTGGCAGCAAGCAATGAGAAGGCCTGCTCGGCAACCGTCATGGTTGAATACTGAGCCTGTTTCATCAACTCAGTCACTCGCTGACCACGTTCGATCTGTTTACGTGTGGATTCATCCAGATCCGAGGCAAACTGTGCGAACGCCGCAAGCTCACGATACTGGGCCAGATCGAGTCGCACACCGCCACCGAGTTTCTTAATGATCTTGGTCTGTGCGGCACCACCGACTCGGGATACCGACAAGCCAGCATTAATCGCCGGACGAATACCAGCGTTAAACAAATCAGTCTCAAGAAAAATCTGACCATCGGTAATGGAAATCACGTTAGTCGGCACGAAAGCGGATACGTCACCGGCCTGAGTTTCAATAATCGGCAGCGCAGTCAAAGAACCCGTTTTGCCCTTCACTTTACCGTTGGTGAGTTTTTCAACTTCAATCGGATTGATGCGCGAAGCACGTTCCAGTAAACGTGAATGCAAATAGAACACATCACCCGGATAGGCTTCACGACCCGGAGGACGACGTAATAACAGGGATACCTGACGATAGGCCCAGGCCTGTTTGGTCAGATCATCATAAATAATCAGCGCATCTTCACCACGGTCACGGTAGAACTCACCCATAGCACAGCCGGCATAAGGGGCAATGAACTGCAGCGCGGCAGAATCGGAAGCGGTGGCGGCAACGATAATGGTATGTTTCATAGCGCCGTGTTCTTCCAGCTTACGTACCACGCCGGCAATACTCGACGCTTTCTGGCCAATGGCCACGTAGATACATTTAATACCGGTGTCTTTCTGATTGATGATGGCATCAATCGCTACTGCTGTTTTGCCGGTCTGCCGATCACCAATGATCAATTCACGCTGACCACGACCAATCGGTACCATGGCATCAATCGCCTTCAGACCAATTTGCACAGGCTGATCAACGGACTGACGGGCAATAACGCCGGGAGCAATTTTTTCAATCGGAGAAGTCAGTTCGGTTTCAACCGGGCCTTTGCCGTCGATGGGCAGGCCAAGGGCATTCACCACCCGTCCCTGCAGTGCTTCACCTACCGGAACTTCCAGAATGCGGCCGGTACACTTGACCTTGTCACCTTCCGTAATGTGCTCATAGCTACCTAAGACCACCGCACCGACAGAGTCGCGTTCGAGGTTAAGAGCCATGCCGAAAGTATTGCCGGGGAACTCAATCATCTCTCCCATCATCACATCCTGTAAACCGTGTATACGCACGATGCCATCCGACAGGCTGACCACGGTGCCTTCGTTACGTGCTTCGGTAACAGCTTCAAAACTTTCGACCTGTTTTTTAATCAGTTCGCTGATTTCTGCTGAATTCAATTGCATTATCAATATCCTCTTAATAACCGGCTAGGGTATAAGTGTCTGCGCCAGTTTATTCAAATGTCCGGTAATAGAACCGTCAATGACCAGGTCACCTGCACGCACGATGGCACCCCCGATCAGGGTTTCATCGGTGCTTGCCGTCAGCCTGACGTCGCGTCCGAGTTTGCTCTTCAAACTTTCCACCAGCGTCTGCTGTTGAGCATCGCTCAGCGGAAAGGCAGAGATCACCTCGGCATCGATGTAGCGCTCGGCTTCGGCTCGGTGCTGTTCATATAAAATTACGATTTCCGGCAATACATTCAGACGTCCATTGCCTGACAGTACACGAATAAAGTTTCGTCCCACTGTGTCCAGTCCTTCACCGGCAACGTTCAGAATAAGTTCAACCAGATCGTCCTTGCTGACTTCGGGATTCCCAATCAGCCGATGCACCTGCTCATCACTGACTATCATCGCCGCAAGTGCGAGCATTTCAGACCAGCTTTTCAGATCGTTTTTATCCTTTGCCAGATCGAATGCCGCCTGTGCGTAGGGGCGTGCAATGGTACTTTTTTCTGCCATGCTTGAATCCCTTTACAGTTGAGCAACGAGATCGTTTAACAGATCTTCGTTGGCTGCCGCATCGATCTCACGTTTGAGCACCTTGCTCGCACCCGCAATCGCCAGACTTGCTACCTGTCCACGTAATTCCTCACGTGCCCGGTTAACTTCCTGCTCGATTTCTGCGCGTGCTGCAATGAGCAGACGTTCACCTTCATTACGTGCCGTTGTTTTGGCTTCTTCGACAATTTCACTGCCGCGCTTCTGCGACTGACCGATAATCTCCTGCGCCTGCTGTTTGGCTTCATGCAGAACTTCAGTCGCACGTTTCTCTGCTAATTCCTGTTCATGTTCACCACGTTCAGCGGCGGCCAGACCATCGGCAATTTTCTTTTTGCGTTCGTCCAACGCAGCCATAATCGGCGGCCAGACAAACTTCATGCAAAACCAGACAAAAAACACAAAGGTAATCGACTGGCCGAAAAGCGTTAAATTAATATTCATACCGGAACCCTACGGATTAATTATTCACGGATTTTATTTATTTCCCGGCAGTTTTACGCAGCCACTGCAAACAGAACGTACATGGCAATACCCACTGCAATCATCGGTACGGCATCAACCAGACCCATAACAATAAAGAACTGGGTACGCAGCATCGGAATCAATTCCGGCTGGCGTGCGGCACCTTCAAGAAAACGGCCACCCAATACGCCGATACCTACGGCGGCACCCAGTGCGCCCAGGCCCATCATCAGTGCGCCGGCGATGTACAGCATTGCTGTTGCTTCTGTCATTTCTATCTCCTCATCAAATAATACAAAAATTACAATTAAGTTAAAAAATTAGTGTTCACTGTGTGCCATATCCATATACACAATGGTTAAAGTCATAAAGATAAACGCCTGCAGCGTTACAATCAAAATATGGAAAATTGCCCAGCCCAGTTGCAGCACGCCACCAAATAAACCAACGGCAAAGCCACCGCTGAACATCAGCGCAATCAGGATAAAGATCATTTCACCCGCATACATGTTGCCAAACAGTCGCAATGATAATGAAACGGGTTTGGCTATCAGGGAAACAAATTCAAGCAGGAAGTTAATCGGAATGAAAATCGCCTGAACGATGACGTTCTTCGACTGGAACGGCTGTAAGGTCAACTCACCAGCAAAACCACCGATGCCTTTAATTTTAATACTATAGAACAGCATCAGGAAAAAGACTGACAGGGCCATACCAAAGGTAGCGTTCGGATCGGTGGAGGGTACGACTTTCATAAAGTGTATGCCCAAGACCTTAGCCAGTCCAGGAATCCAGTCCACCGGCACCAGATCCATCATATTCATTAAAAAGATCCAGACAAACACGGTCAGTGCCAGCGGCGCGACCAGATCATTTTTTGCACTAAAGGAACCACGGACACTGGTATCGACGAATTCTACAATCATCTCGACAAAATTTTGCAGGCCGCCGGGGACACCTGCATGAGCATTTTTAGCCACCTTGCGGAAAAAGTAGAGAAACACCAAGCCCAGCAAGGTTGACCAGAACATGGTATCCACATGGATGGCCATGAAGCCCATGTCTTTGGCTTCAAGTGCCGTATGGGCGAAACCCCAGTCTCCGTTCGGGTGCTGACCCCAGGCCAGATTTTGTAAATGATGTTTTATGTATTCTGTGGATGTAAGCGTGTCGCTGGACATAATGTGTAGTCAAACCTGTTTCAATAATGTTTGATAAAACTAAATATTTTAGAACAAAGTGCCGGGCGGACGGTATTTATTGCCGACCCCAACGTGCCGTAAGCGGGCCGAAAAAATATCCAGCCTGAGTCACGACAAACCCTAATATGACATCGGCGGGCTCCAGCTTAAAAACTCTAAATCCTACTATCAGCAATGCTATAACCATCAGAAAACGCAGTGCCGTTCCTTTGTAAAGGCCGGCCATAATTGCTGATGGCTGGTTATCGACACGATCGGTATCAAGTTTAAATCGCCAGCCGCTATACAGGGTTGTAGTGATAGTGACAGCCCCACCGTAAAGCAGACCGCCGCCATGTTCTATACCCCATATCAGGTATGACCACGCTATCAATATGGATATGAGCAGTCCCTGAACCCCTACCATTTTGTAGAGCATCCGCCGGTACGCTTTCGCAGCAAAGCTCATGCCTAGCGTGACCGGCCGGGGATCAACCCATTGAGGATAGATCGCAGAAAAATACCTGGATTGCTTACTGACATGTTTGTGGTGCTGATAACTCACTCAGGCCGGATGACTCAGGCGCGCGAAGTATACTGGCTACACCATAAAGCGTCAATGATGGGCATATAAATGAAATTTGTTCGCAAACGTGAAAAATAGCCATTTAAAAAGGCAATAATATCAATATATTAGCAATTACTTAATATGCGTAAGGATACCATCAAGTTCATCAAGACTGTTGTAATGGATCACCATTTTACCCTTGCCCTGATGATTATGCTGAAACTGAACCTTCGCTCCCAGTGTCCGTGCTAAATTTTCTTCCAGATGAACCGTATCGGCATCGGGTTTTTTATTCACCCCACCACCATCACTGGTGGGAGTCTGTAACTTGCGCACCAGACGTTCGGTCTCTCGCACCGACAGGCCTTTGACTTCTACCTGACGTGCGGCCTGAATTTGTTGCGCCGCCTCCTGCAAGGGTAACAATGCACGCGCGTGCCCCATTTCCAGTTTGCCTTCCACCAGCATTTGCTTCACCACCGGCTCCAGACTCAGCAGGCGCAGAAGGTTGGAGACCGCTGCACGTGAACGGCCTACCGCTTCAGCGGTTTCCTGATGGGTCAGCCCGAATTCTTCGATCAGACGTTGCAGTGCAGTGGCTTCTTCAACGGGATTAAGTTCCTCTCGTTGAATATTTTCAATCAGCCCCATGGCCATGGCAGCCTGATCCGGCACATCCCGAATCACCGCAGGGATCTCGTGCAAACCCGCTAACTGGGTGGCACGCCAACGCCGCTCACCGGCTATAATTTCATACTTGCTCCCGGCAACACCGCTCAATGGCCGTACCACGATCGGCTGCACCACACCCTGAGCACGAATTGAATCGGCCAGTTCCTGCAGAGTATCGACGGGAAAGTCCTGACGCGGCTGGAAGCGACCTCGCTGAATTATGTCCACAGGCAAATTTTGCAAGCCCTCATTAGCCGGTTCACTGCCTGCCGACGAACCGGCCATCGCGCTTGCGGCTGAACTGCCTAACAGCGCATCCAGTCCGCGCCCCAGTCCTCGTTTTTTTGCTGCCATACTTTTCTCTATTTTTATAACTCTATAAATAAGCAGGCTCAGGCTGTCGCCTCGGCCAGTGCTTCACTTTCATTGCGACGCAAAATTTCTCCGGCCAGTGCCAGATAAGCTATCGCGCCACGGGAGCTTTTATCGTAATGAATCACCGGCAGACCATGACTGGGGGCTTCGGCCAGACGGACATTGCGGGGAATCACGGTGCGATAAACCTGATCGGCAAAATGCCCGATTAACTGGCCTGAAACATCATTGGCCAGATTATTGCGGGGATCAAACATGGTACGCAGCAGACCTTCCACTTTCAAACGCGGATTCACCGACTGACGCACATTCTCGATGGTTTCAAGCAAAGCGGTTAGCCCTTCCAGTGCATAATATTCACACTGCATCGGAATCATCACTGAATCGGCGGCCACCAGTGCATTTAGGGTCAACATATTCAATGAAGGCGGGCAATCAATGAGGATGAAATCGTAATTGTCCTTAATATCCTCCAGCACCACTCGCAAGCGACGCTCCTTCCCCAGCTTTTGCATCAGTGTGACTTCGGCGGCGGTCAGATCACCATTGGCCGGCAGCACATCGTAATTCACCAGTTCATTGCGCTGCATGACCTGGCTGATCTCCGCCTCACCCAGCAGCAGCTCACAGGTGGTCAATGATATTTCATGTTTATTAATGCCGCTGCCCATGGTGGCGTTGCCCTGCGGATCCATGTCCACCAGTAACACCCGGCGCTTAGTTGCTGCCAGCGAAGCCGCCAGATTAATACAGGTAGTGGTTTTGCCCACCCCGCCTTTCTGGTTGGCAATGGCTATAATTTTGCTCATTCAGGTCTTCCTGAGGTTGTGTTCAAATTAAACGCTAATAAACGATCCCCGGTTTGTTTTACCCGGGATGGGGTCGTTGCTGCGGTTCGCGCCTTCGGCGAACGGGTACGACTGAAGTCGAACCTACAGCGGATCAATTTTTTTAATAATCAGTAGATTGCGCTCCGCATCCAGCGACGGCACCCGCAATTCTATATTTTTCGCCAGCGTATAGGGCTTCGGTAATTCACTCAGCTCGGTCGCCGGGTACACGCCTTTCATGGCCATCAGCACCCCATCCGCCGCAAGCAGATGCTCCACCCCACTAACAAATTCAGTGAGACTTGAATAAGCGCGCGAGACTATCGTATCGAATTTTACCGGCGGCGCAAATACTTCGACGCGTGACTGTACCACAGTCACGTTGTCCAGCCCCAGTTCTGCAACCGCCTGAGTGACAAATCGGGTTTTTTTGCTATTGCTGTCAAGCAGGGTGAAATGATGTTGCGGACAGACTAAGGCCAGTGGAATACCCGGCAAGCCCGCGCCGGTTCCCACATCCAGAACCTGTGAGCCATACAGGTGGGGGTGAATAACCAGGCTGTCGAACAGGTGACGCACCAGCATCTGTGCCGGTTTGCGCACCGCAGTAAGATTGTAACTGCGGTTCCATTTGGCCAGTAAATCCAGAAAAGCCAAAAGCTTTTCCTGAGTCGCCTTATCAAGATTTAGCCCGATACTGTCCAGTCCCTGCGCCAGCTCGCCTGCCAGTGGATGCTCCATTTGGTTAACTCCTACGGCGCGACTGCCGCATTCGTCAACGTGTCCAAAGCGGTCGTCATTTTATTCACGATCTCGCTGCGGTTTTTAATCTCATGCCGATCAGCAATATATTGAGGGTCGTTGTAACTCAGCCAGACCTGCCCTTCGGCGTCTTCCCAGGCCAGTGCTTTCATCGGCAGGTCGATGCCGGCCGTTTGCTCACTGGTAAAGAAGTGGCTGCCCAGCTTCGGGTTACCAAACAGCAGTAACTCGGTTGGCCGCAATAGAATTCCGGCCTTTTTCGCACCCGCATCGTGCGACCAGCGGGTGACGATGGTAATGCCTTTTTTGGTTAGCAATTGCTGCAACCGATCCAGCGTGACACTGACGCTATGAGCACTTTTCTTTGAAATCAGTCCATGCTCATCCGCCATGGCGGGCACTGCCAGCAGACCCATAAGCAAGCTCAGCAACCCCGCCGATAGATACCGTTTCATACTCTTTTTCCTTATTGTTTTAGCCTGCTTTTTTCTTCAGATAAACCAGTAACAGTGAAATTGCTGCGGGCGTCATTCCTGGAATGCGTGCCGCCTGCCCCAGTGTTTCAGGTCGACTGCGCTGCAGTTTCTCACAAACCTCGGTAGAAAGCCCGTTGACCACAGTGTAGTCAAAATCTTCAGGTAGAGCACGTTCCTGATGGCGACGACTGCGGGCGATATCATCTTCCTGCCGGTCAATATAGCCGGCGTACTTTGCCTGTACTTCAACCTGCCCGGCGACCGCTTCCGATGCAACCGGCTCGCCGCTATCCGGCAGACTCATCAACGAGTCATAACTCACTCCCGGCCGGCGCAATAAATCCCAGAGCTTTGTCTCCCGACTCAGGGGCTGGCCCAGCACCCGCTGAGCCTCCGCCTCGGGCAAATTAGCGGGACGCAACCAGGTGGCCTTTAAACGCGCCCGCTCAATTTCAATGGCTTCACGCTTTTCACTAAACCGCTGCCAGCGAGTCTCATCCACCAGCCCCAGTTCACGACCGGTTTCAGTCAGGCGCAGATCAGCATTATCTTCACGCAGCAGCAGACGGTATTCAGCACGGCTGGTAAACATGCGGTACGGTTCCAGCGTGCCCAGCGTGATCAGATCATCCACCATCACCCCCAGATAAGCTTCATTCCGGCGCGGACACCAGCTGTCTTTATCCTGTGCCTGACGTGCAGCATTAAGCCCCGCCAGTAACCCCTGTGCAGCCGCTTCTTCATAGCCGGTGGTGCCGTTAATCTGGCCTGCAAAAAACAGTCCCGCCAGATGCCGGGTTTCCAACGAGGACTGCAAATCACGTGGATCGAAAAAGTCATATTCGATCGCATAGCCGGGACGGGTAATATGGGCCTGCTCAAAGCCCTTGAGGGTCCGCACAAAAGCCAGCTGCACATCAAACGGCAAGCTGGTGGAAATCCCGTTGGGGTAGACTTCGTTAGTTTGCAGACCTTCCGGCTCCACGAAAATCTGGTGTGAATTGCGCTCGGCAAAGCGCACCACCTTGTCCTCGATGGAGGGGCAATAACGCGGCCCCACGCCCTCGATGACACCGCTATACATGGGTGAGCGTTCCAGCCCGTTGCGAATAATCTCATGGGTCTGTTCGCTGGTGTAACTGATATGACAAGGCACCTGCGGCGGGTGATCAGCAGCAGAGCCAATAAATGAAAACACCGGCACCGGATCATCACCGGGCTGCGCTTCGAGCTGGCTGTAGTCGATGGTATTGCCGTCAATGCGCGGCGGGGTGCCGGTCTTAAGTCGATCGACCTTAAACGGTAACTCACGTAAACGCTGCGAAAGAGCATTGGCAGGCGGATCCCCCGCCCGCCCGCCGGCATAATTCGATAAGCCAATATGAATGAGCCCGCCTAGAAACGTGCCCACTGTCAAGACCACGGTGCGCGCCTGAAACCGCAGCCCCATTTGAGTGACCACCCCGGTAACACGATCCTGTTGCACAATGAGATCATCCACGGCCTGCTGAAACAGAGTCAGATTTGGCGTGTTTTCCAGCACCTGACGCACCGCCTGTTTATACAGGGCACGATCGGCCTGCGCGCGGGTCGCGCGCACGGCCGGGCCTTTGCTGGCATTGAGAATGCGAAACTGAATCCCGGCCCGATCGATAGCTCGGCCCATGAGCCCGCCCAGTGCGTCGATCTCCTTAACCAGATGCCCCTTGCCAATGCCACCAATGGCCGGGTTGCAACTCATCTGCCCCAGGGTATCAATATTGTGCGTCAGCAATAGCGTGCTGGCCCCAGTACGGGCAGCCGCCAGTGCCGCCTCGGTGCCGGCATGGCCGCCGCCGACAACGATGACATCAAATTTATCGGGATAAATCATAATTAAAAGCTTGAACCACAGAGGACACAGAGATTTTTAATCTCAGGAGGGGCTTAATCAATTTGTTTTCCTCTGTGACCTCCGTGTCCTCTGTGGTGAAAAATTTTATCTATTACTATTAAGGATACATTGTACAATCTGGCCAGAAATTAGCCAAACTACAGAAGTGGAATCAGCGGGAACCCGGCAAAGTAGCAAACATGCTTTCCACCGCAGCATTGATACGCTGCTGGCGAAGAGTGCTGTCCATTTCCAGGGTCACCATGGTTTGCAGCGCCGAGCGCCAGATGTTTTTCCCGCTGCGCGCATCAACGACATAAATTATCAGGGTGCCTTTTTCCATTTTCTGCCCATCGACCGCTGCTGCGGTAATACCCGGCACGATTCCGAAGCGCTGCAGAATGACATTATCATCCATGTCATTTTCCAACGCTGCGACATAAGCGAGAAAATAATCCACACCGACGGCACTGCTCTGCATCACATAATTTCTTTGCCGCAGTGACAGGTGAATCGCCGCTTCTATCATGCTATCAATTTTAGCCCCCTGAAAACGGGGATCTGCGTGAAATTCAAGTGACTCCGGCAACCAGGCAAAACGGGCCTGTGCGGGTATATTTACACCCGGCTCACTTACGGATAGTACCGCCGGTGCGGCAGGAGAAAAACGTGAACTGACTTCAGTTTTCGTCGTGCAACCAGATACAATAGCTACCAACGTTAAACTTAAGAACAAGGCGGCAGAACGCCAGAATATCGAATTGAAAGGCATGAACAATCTTCTTTAGCAGATGAAAATTATAGACTGCAGATTAGATTATTATGCAAGGAATCCACTAATCAGGCAGCCAGATGACTACCCATTGTATCCAATCCATCACGACTGTCCATGATCGTGTTCATTATATTTTCCAGTTGCTTTTCATTCAGCGATAGCATCTGCAAAATACCCAGCGGTGCCAATACGGTAGGCTCATCACCAATACCCTGCTGCGCCAACATACGATTGGCAATCAACACTATGTTGGCATATGCCGCATGTTCACCAACATAAGATACATTGTGGTGTTCGAATACGGCAGTAATGATTTCTTCCGGTAAATGCCAGCTGCGTAAAAGGTGCAGTCCGACTTCGGCATGGCTGATTCCCAGCACCCGCTCTTCGACCTCGGTTGCCTGCAGATCCGGATTTTGCTTTTGATTCAGTTTCACCTTTTCAAGCTCTGGTTGAAAATTCTGTGATAGCGCCAGATAGCCAATATTTTGTAGCAAACCCGCCAGCCAGGCCGTCCCCTGCAGCACATCTTTAATGCCGGTTGCTTTGGCAATCGCCTGTGACAGAGCCGCTGCATACACGGCATGACGCCAGAAACCATGTAAGTCAATTCTGGATTTACCGCTGCTTTGCAGATTCCCCATCACCGCGATACCTAAGGCCATGTTCAGAGCCCCCTCAAATCCAAGTGCCGTCATTACCGCCTGTTTGACCGTTTTTATCTGTCCCTGATTACCGAAGAAGGGGGCATTGGCATAGCGAATCAATTGTGCGGCAATAGCCGGATCATACTCAATTATCATATCCAGCTCATCCATGCCGGCATCGGGGTGGTTGCGAATATCAAGTAGCTTCTGTGCGGTCTGTGACATAGGAGGAAGGCTGTTAAGTGATACCAGCGATTCACGGATACGTTGTGCCGTATCGTTATCGGCCTGAACAATCGTATCAACCTCGGTACTTTCCTGTGCATCTTCCGCCCACACCGGCAGGTTGAAAAACTCATCCACCGCCACCGACCTGGTATAAAACCGACCCTGTACACAGGGGCAACGCCAGCTTGCCAGTACTTTTTCCTGTGCCGCCGACTCAACTCCCTTTGCGGTCAAATCCAGGTGCATGGCATGGCACATGGAAATAATTGTTTTGGCAATGCCCTGGGCATCCTGATGACTGACAATCCGACTGATAATCAGATCTTCAATAATTAACCCGCGAATGGGATAGTCCTTTAAAATCTGCATGGATGATCGGCTACCGCCAAAATCATCCAGAAAAATACTAATTCCGATATTATCAATGTCTCCCAGCACAATGCCGGCTTTCTCGGGGGACTGCATAATTGCACTCACCGGCACCGTCATTTGCATCTTGCCGGCGTCCAGCCCGGTTTCATCCAGAACGGTCTTCAACAGGGCGGGAAAACCGCTGCTTCGCAGCATCCCGGATGGCATGTGCAGCCGCATTTTTAAATCAGCCTGCTGCTGATGCAGGTGCTTGAGCTGCATACAGGCCTGACGTAGAAACCATTCACCCACTGGCTGAATTAAACCGGCCAGTTCAGCCAAAAACAAAATATCCTGGCTGCTTATCTCAGCATAGTCAGGATGTTCCCAGTACAACTCAGCCTCTGCCACGATGACTTTTTTCTGTTCCAGTTCAAGTACCGGTTGAAAATGCAGGCGCAGCTCATCTTTTTCCAGTGCATGACGCACGGCATCCGCAACCTTAAAGCGTTCAAGATCCTGCGCTCTGATATACGAGTTAAAAACTTCTGACTGGTTGCCCGTTTTTTGTCGGGCACTGTTTATCGCGGTATTAGCACTCTGAATCAGACCTCCCATTTCGTCACTATCGCCGGGATAAAGTGCCAGGCCAATCTTGGTTTTCAGTTCCAGTGCCAGTGCC
>VAPK010001529.1_pt1 | contig 19791 bp, 19 predicted proteins | sample 3395031 | NCBI WGS metagenome assembly VAPK01 (sample SAMN08290443, study PRJNA428436) | hydrothermal vent metagenome | isolation source: Deep-sea hydrothermal vent chimney 1 | place: Pacific Ocean: Juan De Fuca Ridge
ATCATGCACGTTATTCTCTTTAGCATGCTGTTCCTTTTCCTCATCATTCACTGAGGATGAAGTATGACTTTTCTGTTTATGCTGTAGTAAATGCAGTTTCTTTTTTATTTCTATCTTTATTTTCTTCCCGTTATGTCTTTTAGCATCCACACTGATAGTAACGAATTCACCCTCGTTTTCCTTGTCAATTTCGCATAACCAAAGTCCCCCAGGCTCTTGGTGAACGGGTAAGGATTTACCTGCCTCCAATTCTACCTTTATGTGCAAGCTTTCTGGGTCTATTATCTCCACATGAGGAATAATTGAAAGGTAGAAATACTTAGCCTTTTTGTCTTGTGTTAATTTTATATCCACAATGCTAAGAAAATTATCCAGGGTATAACGAAACTCTCGTTCAAATGTTGCACCCTTAGCCCGTATAATGAGCGACTGCTCTCCCCCCGCCAGCTTGCCGGTCAAGTCAATGCTATAACGACCATCTCCCTTTTTGCTATCCGCCCCCCCGCCTGTATCCAGCATCATATAATGGGCTTTGCCGTTAATCACAATCTGAAACGAAACCAAATCTAAAAACGATTCACGAGTGATTCTACGCCCCTTGTTTAACAATTCAGCCTCGACTATAACTTTGTCCCCAGCAAGAATGCTGGGCGGCAATTCACTCGTATTCAATTTCAGATTAGTTACTATCATAACTCGGTTATCAGGATCTTTTGATCCTTTTATAACCCACTCACCCGCTGTTGGTTTTTTTACCGTAATCAATTCATATGACGACTCCTGATTCCAATTAAACTTTTCAGGATGTTTATGATAATCAAAAAATTTACCTTGCGGACTAACCAACACAATTGACTCGGCCTTTTTTCTGAAAATAAGAACCGTCATGTCACGCACACTGGTATCCAGCTTAAATCGATTCCCCTTAATTGCAAGACTGTCAGTGGGTGCTGCTTTTTCGAATAATTTTAGAAATGCACGTTCGAGTGAACTTGCATTGTTAACCTGGATATAAGTGCCACCAGTGACTGCGCTGAGTTGTTTAAGCAACACCTTATCTGCACTGTTTGACAACGCAATAGTATGCAGGCGCACACCGGCTTTCTTTAGTCCAGGTAATATTTTTTTTATAATGCGGCGACGTGAGGCGGCATTTTTTTTCGCATCGGGAGAGATATCCACCATGCCGTCTGTTAACAGTATAAGACTGCGGCGTGTTTTTTTATCGGCTGTTGTCCAACCAACAGATGCGCGTTTAAGTGCCTCTTCGATATTGGTATATAGTCCACGTGAATGGATTTTTTTCGACTCGCTTCGCGCCCGCTTTTTCCAGCTTTTATCCACCAGCCCGAGCTTGACCTGCATATTTACATACTGACCAAAAGTCCAAACTCCTGATGTGGAACCTTGCGGCAGCAAGCCCACTAGCAATCGTAGTGCAGGCGCACGCAGTTTATGCGGGTCGTTCTGCTTCATACTGCCAGAAACATCGATCAATACGCGCACATCATTCTTTCTGCCAGCATGCGCAGACGTCAGCAGACAGAGAAAACCCAACACCAATAACAGTATGTGCCAACCCGTCATCGGATGACGGCTGCCTGTTCGGATGTACAACCTGGAGCGTTTAATAATGTTTGTCCCCTCAAAAAAAATAATATAAATATGCCTAAAAAGCAGACACTTATGGCTTTGTATTGATATCGGCTGTTAACTTGAAAGTATTAGCTCGCAAACTGGCAGTTTCGGTCTTGATACGCTATAACCTGATCTGCCGCTATCACTCCATCCATGTTATTCTTAATTATATAAAACAGTGGGGATGTTACCTATTTCCCACATACACCGTCATAAGACCTTGATATCGCCGATATGCAGTTTGAAATTTCAGAAATAGAGAAAAAACAGGCTCGCCATCCCCACGAGATATTTTTAATCAATCTAATTACTAATCACATTCTGGTCTTTATCGCTCTGCTTGGCCTGGCCAAAACCTATCCTCTGCTAATGCTGGTAACGCCGTCTATTTCCCTTGGTCTATTACTCTACATTCTTTTCCGCGCTCGTCGTTCACTGACCCGAGATCCCTGGTTTGTGAAATGCCATTGGCAAATTGCTGCCCGCCGCAGTCGTCTGTTCATTGCTATGTTAGCGGCCATGGGACTATTTGTGGCGGCAGTGGTACTAGTCTCAGGTGGCGAACTCAAACCCCAACATTATGCTTTTGCTGGCGTCGGTGTATTGCCCACAATACTTACCACCCTCGCGCTTATCATCATGGAGTCCGATGCTATGCATCAAACCCGACTAGGAATCCTGCCCACCAAAATCATTCAACAATTTCCTAATCCAGATGCTATACGGGTTAATAAGGAATGAAACAGGGACGTATTTTTCTTGGCGTTCTGGCTAGCAGCCTGCTGTTACTGGCTCTGGCTATTTTTTTTCCTGCTAAACAGACCGCCCCACCAGCCCAGACTCAAAGCCTGCCCTGGCAGATTGAAACAACCACTGACGGCAGTATCCGTGTCTTTGGTTTGCAGTTAGAACGCAGTACGGTCAATGATGCGATTCAACGTTTCGGTGAAAATGCCGAAGTTAGCATGTTCGTGTCACCTGCAAATAAACGCGTTATTGAAGTTTATTTCAATAATACCCGTCTTGCCGGACTAAATGCGAAAATCGTGCTTTCTGTGGCCATTAAAGAACCGGAAATAAACGCGATATACAACCATGGCACTCGCATTAGTACGCTTGGTGATGGCAGCCACAAAGTCACACTGAGCTACGATGATTTATTGCACGTAAAACAATCGCCTATTGCAATGATAACCTACTTGCCAAAAACAAAACTGAATGCTGATTTGCTGCTTGCCCGCTTTGGTGAACCAGCTCGACGAATACGAGAAATAAAAACGAAAACCCTGCACTGGCTATATCCATCACGGGGTCTGGATCTAGCCCAAGATCAAAACGGCAGGACCGTAATCCAGTATCTACCACCAAAGAAGTTTGAAACTGTTTTGCAACCGCTGCTGGAACAGGGGAAAGAAGAATTCTGACCAAATAAATAATCCACGGCAAACTACGTGAAATAACTACCAATGATGACTAAAAAATTTTGGTTTCACTCCGTATCATCTGCATCCGGCCAATTGCGCTTATCGGTTTTTTTATTTTCTGTTTTTTTGTTTTCTGGCAACAACGGATCATCATCATCCATAAGGATACGGTGAGCATCACCGTCCAGATCTTCATACTGACCTTTTTTTACCGACCAAATCAGAATACCCACCATGATCAGTCCGAGAAAAATCATGCCTGGAATCAGCGTATAAATAACTTCCATGGTTTTACCTTTTAATCTTTTTTATCAAACAAAGTGCGAATACGTGCAGCATTACCGATCACCAGCAGGGAACTGATGGGCATAGATATCGCGGCTACCAGGGGCGTAATAAAACTCATCATGGCCAATGGCACCATAATACTATTATAGGTAAAAGAAATTGCGATGTTTTGGTGAATACTTTTCAAAGTCCGCCGTGATAATTTCAGCGCCAGACTTATTTTCTCCAAGTCGTTCTGCACCAGCACAATGTCAGCACTATCCATAGAAACATCCGTGCCCGAACCTACCGCGATGCCCACATCCGCACGAATCAAAGCCGGTGCATCATTCACTCCATCACCCACCATTGCCACTCGATCACCCTGTGCCTGCAATGCCTTGATCACCGCGTCTTTATCCTCAGGCAAAACCTCGGCAATCACATTCATGCCACCTAGCTCGTCAGCAATAGCATCAGCGGTCTTTTGTTTGTCACCGGTTAATAGGGTCATTTTGATTCCCTCTTGCCGCAGAGAACCGACTAAAGGTTTGGCCTCAGCACGCAGATGATCGGCAATAACAATAACACCGATATGCCTGCCTGCCGATGCCACATAGACGCAAGTCATCACTTGCGCTTCATATTCCTGTGCCCGGGCAAGCAAGGCTGGATCGAGAGTATTGTTACATTTCTCCAGCCATGCTTGGGTACCACAATCCAAGCGTATTCCATTTATTTTTCCAGCCACACCGTAACCCGGCTGATTGTGAAAATCAGTTAACAAGCCTGACTCCAGTTTCAACTCACGCTGTTCTGCATACCGAATGATAGCGTGGGCTATGTTGTGCTCTGAGTAGCTTTGCAGCATGGCGACCTGGGTTAAGCATTCATCACTATCTATTCCTGGCCCGGCAATAATATGCCTGACCGTCATGCGACCTTCGGTCAACGTGCCGGTTTTATCGAAAACAAAGTGCGTTATAGTCGATAGGGTTTCTAGTACTTCACCATTCTTTACTAGAATGCCATTCCGCGCGCCCAGGCCTGAGGCTACGGCGATAGCCATGGGGGTCGCCAAACCAAAGGCGCACGGGCATGTTCTGATCAGCACCGCGGTTGCTGCCATCAGAGCCAATTCAAAATCCTGTTGCAACCAATAAGCAAATGTTAGTGCCGCCAGCAACAGAGTCAAGGCAACAAACCATGGCACGATACGATCTGCCAGACACTGGATGGGAGCCTTCGATGCCTGAGCTTCTTCCACCAAACTGATAATACGTCCCAGGGCAGTATTACGAAGTGTACCCTGCACCTCGACACTCAGTGCTCCCTGGATATTCACGGTCCCCGCCGAAACCTGATCTCCCAGCTGTTTTTTCAACGGCTTCGACTCACCGCTCAACATACTTTCATCGACTGTGCTATGGCCTTCGACTACCCGGCCATCAACAGGAATACTGGCACCGGGCCTAATCAACACCTGCTCTCCGGTTTTGATTGAACGCACGGGCACAATCTGTTCCTCTCCATCACGCAGTACACTGGCTACCCGCGGCTGCAGATTTAGCAGACGTTGGGTAGCCGCCACTGCGTGCCGTTTGGAAAGAGATTCCAGGTGCCGTCCAACCAGGATAACAAACAGAAAGTTAACTACCGTGTCATAGTACACTTCGCCTGTTGCAGACGGGTTCAGGGTGACATAAACCGAATACGCCCAGGTGGATGTGGCACCAATGGCGATCGGCAGATCCATTCCCAGACGCAGCTGGCGCAGACCACTCCAGGCACCTTTCAGGAAAGGCCAGCCGGAATAGAATAGCGTGGGGGTCGCTAAGACAAAACCAACCCAGTAGAACAGACTACGGAATTCGCCCTTATCCGCGCCACTGTAAAGAGCAATGGATACCCATAATAGATTCATCATGGCAAAACCGGCAAAGGCCATGCGGAATAATAAAGCGCGGTTCTGTTTTTTTAATCTGCCTTCAGCGACTTCTGGATCATAGGGCACGGCACGGTAGCCAATATCCGCTAGCCGCTGCAAAACCTGCGAAAGGGAAATGCGCCGATTGTCCCAGCGCAGGTGCAAACGGCGCCCACTGAGATTGACATTGGCCGTTAAGATCCCATCCAGGGGCATCAGGCTGCGTTCAATTAGCCAAATACAGGCGGCACAGTGAATACCTTCAACCAGCAGATGAATATCACGGATGTCGGCCAGTTCTGCGACGAACTCGGCCTGCACTTCATCGAGATCATAGAGCGTAAGATCACTCGGCGGTTCCGGCGGTGGTGCCAACAAGCTGCCTTCGGGGGTGCGCTGGTAAAAACCTTCAAGGCCAGCGGCAAAAATGGCCTTACATACCGACTCACAAGCAAAACAACAGAATAGTCGTTGTTTACCTTCAAGCTGGGCGGAAAAGTTGTTTGCGTTTGACAGCGGCAAGCCGCAGTGGAAGCAGGTACATGCCGTCTGCGCGTCATCACTCATGCGCTAACTCGCGCTCAATGGGGCTTGATAAATATACGCTGATCGATCAAATCATAACTCTTGCCTGCCTGACTGACTTTTAGCTTCAACTCCCATCTCCCCTTAAGTGGAAATATAGCCTGGGCCTGATACTGACCGGGAGCAAAAGCTTGCATAGTCACTCTGAAGTCAGCATCCGCATCAGAAGGTCGGTAGGCCTGCATCTCAACGTGTAGATCCTCAACCGCCAGACCAACCCGGTCGACCACGTTGAAACGTAAAGTATGCACCTGTCCAAGTATCAACTCTTGCGGCAAATCCAGTTTAAATTTCCAACCCAAAGCATGCCGTGCGATCCGTTTTTTGATAATGTTTCGTTCCAGATCCTGGCCTTTTTCATAATAATCAGCCTCAACCAGACCTGAATTTGTCACCACGGCCAGCGTTATCATGACAGCATTCACTAGCAACACGACCGTCACCAGGGCGATCCAGCCCAACACCCAGGGATTACGCAGCCCCTCTTTATTCGCCTGTGAAATGGCCTTGCTATTCATAATTTTGGCTCCTCTCATGATTACCTGTAACACACGTCTCAGCCGGGACTAAAAAACATGCTCTTATATTCGACAATGGCGTCTCTGCCGATCATTTCTGCTTTAAATCTTATCGTTATGCGTGTCGCATGCAGGTTCTTTTTGGGGATCCTGATGAAGACGGTATGCGCAGTAATCCCACCTTTACGCAAGTTCACAAGCTTGTCCATTCCCTTGACTCGCATGCCTTTGGGACCATCTATCACCGAGAGTTTAACTTTTGCTTCCCGGTCGGTTTTGTTCAACAACTTGAGTACATATTTGTTCTGAATACTGTTATCGCTTTGCAGCACGAAGAGTGGCTGGCGTTCGTGCAATACTTTGAGTTCCAAGGCTCCCAGGTGTGTCAGACCATAGAGTATGCCGCTGACTGCAATCAGCATGATAATGAAATAAACCAGCACTCGTGGGCGCTTGTATAAGGGAATGTCAGGCTTGCCTAGAATGTCATCCAATGAGGCGTAGCGAATCAAACCGTGTGGCTTGCCAATTTTATCCATTACCGAATCACAGGCATCCAAACACAAGCCGCAGGTGATACACCCCTCCTGCTGGCCTTCACGGATATCAATTCCTGTCGGACAAACCGCTACGCACTGGTTGCAAACGATGCAGTCACCCTGGTCTTTCGCCACCCCGCCTTTTTTAAGGCGTCCACGAGGTTCGCCACGTTTAGCATCATAGGTCGGCAAGATAGTTTCACTGTCATACATCACACCCTGGATACGCGCATAGGGGCAAAGCCAGAAACAAACCTGTTCTCGCATAAAACCGGCAAGCAAAAACGTGCCGCCGGTAAACAGAGCAATCACGATTAAAGCCGTCGAGCCTACCTGCAAGGTGAACAAATCAAGCCATAGCTGGTGTGCATCGGTAAACCAGGCAACAAAGCTGATGCCGGTAAATACCGAGATCAACAACCAGGAAAAATACTTTATTGCGCGCAGGCGAAATTTATGCAGCGTCCAGGGACTTTGTTCCAGCTTGTACCGTGCAGCAGGTTTACCTTCCAGCTTTTCTTCTATCCAGGTAAAGGCATCGGTCCAAATGGTCTGGAAACAAAAATAACCGCAGAAAGCCCGCCCAATCGTGGAGGTGACCGCGGCCAGTAAAATGGCAAAGAAGAGTAACACTAAGGACAGAATCCAGACGTCTTGGGGCAGAATAGTAACGCCGTAAAAATGAAACTGCCGATTTGGAATGTCCAAAAGAATTGCTTGTCGATCACCAAAACGCAGGTAGGGGCCAAAAAAATAAATCAGCCAAACTAGCGAAGTCATATTCTTCAGACGACGGAAACGTCCTGGCATACGCTTGGCATGAATAGTCTTCTCGCCGGTATTAACATGCCAACTGCCTAGTTCATCATAGATAGAACTTTCGATACTATGTTGTTCATCTTTACTCAAAATTTACTCCCATACGCGCTGCTTAAAACAGCCGAGCAGCTAAACAGTATGGCGAAAAAAATCAGTCGATTTTTCAATAGGCCAGTGGCTGACAACGCCCTTTTTATTCATTTCACTGCACCCGGATTTAATCCTCGGAATGAGTTGAGTTGATCAGTTTCAGAATGCGGATAGCTAAAAAAACGATAACAATGATTGTGCCGCTAACGGCTAATATAGAAAAAATTGCAACTGTATCCATTTTAACACCTGCGATAATCTATGATTAAATTTAGAATGCATGAGCTACGCCGCAAGGGCACTCGCCCTTGCGCTCAACCCAAACCCTAACTATTGACCTCCACCCAACTTATATACATAAACCGCCAGTTTCTTGATGTCGGTTTTTGACAATTTACTGCCGCCAAATTTAGGCATTTCAGCATTTCGAGTCTTAGGATCAGAAGGATCGTCGACCCCATGTTTAATAGTATAGCTAACGCTCTCTTTGGTCCCAGGTGCAAAACGCCAAATACCATCCATTAAATTAGCCGAACCCAATGCAGCCATGCCTGTCCCGCTCGGGGTATGACAACCAACGCAACCTTTTGCCATGTACAGCGGCTCTTTAATAACCTTACCCGCGATGATGGCGCTGGCCAGCTTGTCAATTTCGGCATCGGTAAGCTGCATTCCGCCCATTTTTGGCATCATACCGCGACGACCATTGGTAATGGTCTGTTCAATAGTCTCGATACTGCCGCCATAAAGCCAATCATCATCAGCCAGTACCGGAAAGCCTGGATTGCCAGAACCACCGGCGCCATGGCAGGCCGCACAATTGTCACCAAACAATACCTTGGCGGAACGTACTGCATATTCGCTTAACTCGTCGTCGGCCAGTATCGCGGCTACCGACATGCCTGGTAGCTTATCTTCATATTTAGCACGGACTGCCTTCAGCTCCTGCATCTCGTGCTTATACTCTTTGATTGAAGTCCAGCCGATCAAGCCCTTGAAATGACCATGAATCAAAGGCCAGGAGGGATAAATCAAGGTGTAAACCAGGATAAACATCCAACTTGCATGTAAACCAATCCACCACCACTTTGGCGGTTGATTTAATAACTCGGCCAGCGTCTCATCCCACACATGTCCGGTGGTCGGCACGCTGTATGAATTTTTCTTTTCACTCATTTTTTTCCTCCGAATCATCTATACGCTCGTCCTCAAACAGGATATAACGCTGGGCTTCCAGCCGGTCTCTGTTTTTCGGGTGGAAAACCAATACATAAGCAACCAACATGATAATAAATACGCTTACCGTCATAATCATGCCGATCCAGTCATGTAGCGTCATGGCCGCCCAATCGGTGCTGAAATATTCTCTGAGACTATTCACGATAATCAACGCTGTCGTCAAACCGAACCATGGTGCCCAGTACTTGCAAAAAAGCGACCACGGCATCCATCTCCGTCTTGCCCTTGACGCTACTTGCAGCAGTTGCAAAATCCTCTTCAGTGTAGGGCACCCCAACGGTCTTCATGGCTTTCATGGTGGCCAGGGTTTCGTCTGCATTCACCATATTTTTATCCAGCCAAGGATAGTTGGGCATAACGGATTCCGGCACCACCGAGCGCGGCGCACGTAGATGCCTGCGATGCCATTCGTCGGAATACTTGCCGCCTACACGCGCCAGATCAGGCCCGGTGCGCTTTGAGCCCCACTGGAAGGGGTGGTCATACATAGATTCGGCCGCCAGTGAATAATGCCCATAGCGTTCTTTCTCGTCACGGAAAGGACGAATCATCTGTGAGTGGCACAGGTAACAACCTTCACGGATATAAACCATGCGCCCCATCAACTCCAATGGTTTGTAAGGCCGGATACCATCACCGGCTTTCCACTCATCCATCGATTCACCGGCTTTACGTTGCCAGAGAATTTCAGGATGCTTGTTATATTCCATCGTATCTTTCAGATAGAACAGGGGAACAATTTCCACCAGACCGCCGACAGATAACAACACCATGAGCATGAACAGCATAACCAGGCCACTGCGTTCGACCTTGTCCTGCAGTTTTGTTGAGTAGTATTTATTTGCCATTATTCTTACTCTCCTTAAATCAGGCGTTAGCCGTAGCCACGCTGACGCCGCGCCGGGCGCTGGCCGTACGAATAGTCATGACCACGTTATAGAGCATAACCGCACCACCCGCCCAATAAACCATGCCACCTATGGCACGCATGACATAGTAGGGATGCATGGCGGCAACTGATTCGGCAAACGTGTAGGTCAGGGCACCAAAAGCATCGTAGTCACGCCACATCAACCCCTGCATAATCCCCGATACCCACATGGCGGTGATATAAATAACCGTGCCGATGGTCGCCATCCAGAAGTGCGTGTTCACCAACTTGGCGGAATACATACGCGTATTCCAGAGGCGTTCGACCATGTGATACAAGGCACCCGCAGCGACCATCGCCACCCAACCTAAGGCACCGGAGTGTACATGGCCGATAGTCCAATCGGTGTAGTGAGAAAGTGCATTTACAGTTTTCACCGACATCACCGGTCCCTCGAATGTAGACATGGCGTAGAAGGCCAGCGACATGATCAAAAAACGTAAAACATAATCGGTTCGCAACTTGTCCCAGGCACCGGAGAGGGTCATCATGCCGTTGATAGCACCACCCCAGGATGGAATGATCATCGCTAGAGAAACGGCGGCGGCCAATGAACCCGTCCAGTCAGGCAGGGCGGTATATTGCAAATGATGGGCACCCAACCAGACATAACCAAACATCAGCGCCCAGAAATGAATCACCGAAAGACGATAGGAGAAGATGGGACGGTTGGCCTGTTTGGGGATAAAATAATACATAATGCCGAGGAAGCCAGCCGTCAGATAGAACCCCACTGCGTTATGGCCCCACCACCACTGGATCATGGCGTCCTGAACTCCAGAGAACACCGAGTAGGACTTGAACAAGCTAACCGGAATAGCCAGGCTGTTAACCACATGCAGGTAGGTGATCATCACCATCATGCCCAGGAAGAACCAGTTAGAAACATAAATATGAGAAGTCTTGCGCCTCATCATGGTCATAAAGAAATTGATGGAATAGGCCAGCCAGACCACGGCAATGGCCAGGTCGATAGGCCACTCCAGCTCCGCATATTCCTTACCCTGGGTGAAGCCCAGTGGCAGGGTGATCACGGCCGCGACAATGATCAGGTTCCAGCCCCAGAAAGTAAACCAGGCCAGGCGGTTGCTCCACAGGGGTACGCCACAGGTGCGCTGCACCGTATAGAAAGCCGTTCCCATGAGTGCGCAACCGCCAAAAGCAAATATCACCGCATTGGTGTGCAAGGGACGAAGTCGGCCAAACGATATTTCCGCAATATCCAGATTCAGAATTGGCCAGGCCAGTTCCGAAGCGATATAAACCCCGATCAGGGTGCCAACCACAAGATAGATTACCGCAGCAACGGTAAACCATCGCACAACCTCAAAATTATATTTTTCTTCTACTTGTGCTGTTGCCACGAGTAGCCTCCTCTTTATGTTGACAAAATTAATGTCGTTACTGAAGTATCCAAAATCTGAATAATTTGACCACCAGTGTCAATTTATCGCCCAGAAAGTACTGAGCTATTACACATTTACAGATAAAAAAATTAGCGATTATTATTATTTTAAAAACAGATCGTTAACTGCTTAGCAACAAGCCAGTAGTGACCTTTTGAATCCCCAGAGACAGGGAAACGGTCACAGTATACCTAATTTTTGGAATCTGTCCAAAATGAGCGGACAAATAATGGATGAAATTTGCGATTAGTCCAAATCTAGACTTGGGTCCAGAAGTATTTGACATCGGAGCATCCCTGTCGCTTATACAGTAAAAATACCCTAACCCGGCGACTTGCTGTTGGGGTGAGTAAATAATTTTTCTGCCCAGTCAGCCTGCAGAAATATCTCTAAGATATTAAATACTAGTATAAAATCACTATGGTTCCAGCCTGATATTCAACCTGGCGCTTGCCGCGTCATCAAAATGATCCAAGGTTGCCAGCAAGGGTGCCTTGAGCCGCTGCTCGATGGCTTTAATATTTTCGTCCACACAGGGGTAATTTCCCTGCACCTTGTTGGCAATCCAGCCCTGCAACTTGGCACCACTTTGCTCAATCGCCCAGGCACTCAACAACGCGTGATTGATGCAGCCCAGGCGCAGCCCTACCACCAGCAAAACTGGCAGTTTCAGCTCGATGGCCAGATCAGCCACTGTCTGTTGCCGATTCAATGGCGCTAGCCAGCCGCCAACACCCTCCACAAGAATAAAATCCGACGGTTCTGCCAGATGTTGAAACGATTGTTTTATTATTTGAATATCAATCTCAATCCCGGCCTGCGCGGCAGCGATATGCGGTGCAATAGCGGCAGAAAAAACATAGGGGTTAAGCTGTGCATAAGGCGCGTCAATAACCGCAGCCTGCTGCAATTTCAGCGCATCATCGTTAATAAACTGATCGTTTATTTTTTTCGCACCGCTAGCCACCGGTTTCATCGCCGCCGTGCTCAACCCCTGCCGCTTAAGCATATTAAGCAGGGCCACACTAACAACCGTTTTGCCAACTTCGGTATCGGTTCCGGTAACAAACAAACCCTGCCGTTTTTTCATTTCTTGATCGTATCTGTTGGAATATATATTTCAGCTGGCTGGTTATTTTTGCCCGGCATGTTGTCACTGCGCCATGCCAAGCCATAGATAACTTCATGCGTTACCGGCAAACGACCTTGCTGCCGATAAGCCTCGTAGGCCTGTTGTAGCTGCTGCAGGCGTCCCTTGCCAGTCAAACTGCGAGTGCGGCCCCGGGTAACATTGTGCGCACCGATCTGTTTTAAATCCTGCATAATGCTGCGTACATCGTTATAAGTAATGGTGAGCATTTCCATATCTACCACCGGATCGGAAAACCCTGACTGCAACATCGCATCGCCCATATCGTGCATATCTGCGAACTGGTTTACATGCGTATGTGCATCTATTTTTGCCCAACAATGACGTAACTCTTTGAGGGTGTCCGGACCGAAGTTTGAAAACAGCAGCATGCCGCCCGGTTTCAATACCCGTCGGCACTCGCTGAAAACCGCCACTAGATCAACGCACCATTGCAGGGTTAAATTAGAAACAACCATGTCGATGCTGTTATCGGCAAAGGGCAATGCTGCTGCCTCGGCGTTGACAAAATGATCTCGCCGTTTCAGGCGTCGCAACCAGCTGATTTTTTTTCTCGCCTGCATGAGCATCGGCTGAGCGATATCCAGCGCATAGGTTTCCGCCTCGGGGTAACGTAAGGCCAACGACTGTTGGCAATAGCCGGTACCGGCACCCAGGTCAAGAATACGCGCCGGCTTAAAACGAATATAGTCCAGTCGTTCGAGTAAACGGCTGCCCACCTCTCGTTGCAATAGTGCCGCTTTATCGTAGCTGCTAGCAGCTTGTTCAAAACTACGCCGTACCTGCACGCTTTCCAGTTCTGATTCCCGTTTCATTTCGCTTTTAGTTGCTTCAGGCATGAAGAAAAGTCATTAGTTGTTGTTGAAAAATTTCAGCATGAGATATGAACGGAGCATGTCCCGCGCCCTTGATAATAGACAGCTTCGCCTGGGCAAACTGATGGGCGATTGCCTCCAACGCCGGTGCCGGGGTTAAGCTGTCGTACTCACCACCGATTAATTGTACTGGTTGAAATATATTTCCAGCCTGCCAACGAAGATCATCGTCTAATAATATTTTCAGACCCTGGTTCAAGCTTTTGCTGTCTGGCTCACCACGGGAAAATAGTTGTTCACGTAAACCGCGCAGACTTTCACGCGCATGCTTGTCGCCCTTGAACTGCAAGGCCAGAAAACGCGACAAGGTAGCGCGATGATCCTTGCGCAACTGCGCGGCAAATAATTTCAGCACAGTAGCGTCCATGGCATGCGGCCAGTTCTCTGTTTGACAAAACCGCAGGCTGGATGAAACCAGCACCAGCTTTGTCACGATCTGTGGATACTGCAGCGTTACATTTGCCGCCAGCATGCCGCCCAAAGACCAGCCCAGCCAGCAGGCTGGGCCATGCAGATGAGTGCTAGCATAATCATAAAGCGCATCGGTCACGCTGGTCAGGCTAAATCCATTTATCAAAACGGGACTATGTCCATGCCCAGGCAGATCCACTATATGCAGGCGAAAGTTTTTTTCCAACGCAGCTAACAGAGACACCGGCCAGATGCCACCGTGCATGGCCCAGCCATGTAATAGCAGCAGATCTGGCCCCCGTCCTCTTACCTCGACATATAAGGATTCAGGCACCGGCACTCTCCCGATGCTCTAACTCATTTTTAAACAGGGCATCCAGTGTCTCAAGCAAGCGGTCGATATGCTCTCGCTCATGCTCAGCAGAAAAGGTAATCCGCAGGCGTGCCTGATCGTTAGGCACAGTGGGCGGACGAATGGCACTGATCAGAAATCCTGCATCATCAAGCCGCTGGCTGATTCGAACGGCTTTCTCACTGCTGCCCAGCAACAGGGGTTGAATCGCCGTATCTGACTTCATCAAGGGCAATTGCAACTGCAGCGCGGCCTGTTTCCAATACTCAATCAGTGTAGTTAGTTTCTGCCGTCGCCAGCTTTCCGTTTGCACTAGGCGCAGGCTGGTACGCGTAGCGGCCGCCACCGCCGGCGGCAAGGCCGTGGTATAGACATAACTGCGGGCGTGGTTGATCAGGGCTTCAATCAGGATCTCATCACCGGCGACAAAGGCGCCAAAGGTGCCCAAGGCCTTGCCCAGTGTGCCCATCAACACCGGCACCGCCTCAGCATCCAGTCCCGCCTGTTCGAGACTGCCGCCACCGGTTTTACCCAGCACCCCGAAACCATGCGCATCATCGATCATCAAACATGCGGCATGTGTCTGAGCGAGATGAGCCATGTCGGCGATAGCGGCAAGATCACCGTCCATGCTGAACACGCCATCACTGACAATCAGTTTCTCGCCCTTGTTGCACTGTGCCAGTTTTTCACCCAAGGCAAGCATGTCATTATGACCATAGCGCTGCATGCGTGCGCGAGACAATATTCCCGCATCGATCAAAGAGGCATGATTGAGTCGATCTTCAAATAACGTATCGCTGCGTCCCAGTAAGGTAGTGACCACGCCGAGGTTGGCCATATAGCCGGTTGAAAACAACAAGGCGCGTTGACGACAGGTAAAGGCAGCCAGTTCTTCTTCCAACGCATGATGTTCATATGAGTGACCGTTGATCAAATGCGCCGAACCACTGCCCACACCGTAATGATCCGCTGCCTGTTGAAAGCTTTTTTTCAGCTCAGGATGATTCGCCAGACCAAGATAATCATTGCTGCAGAAATTCAGATACTCTCGGCCATCGATGCGAACCTTGAGGCCCTGCGGTGTACTCATGATCCGGCGGCGACGATATTGATGAGCCTGTTGCCGTTCTTGCAGCTGTTGTCGGAGTCGATCAAATAACACGGTTTTTACACTCCTGCCCAGTCGCGTCATGCCGATGGGTTTCGCTACTCGCTCTATCCATCCTACTGTTCTTCACTCACGTTACGGGGAACAAAATTCAAACGGCTCGAATACCGAGGCGATCAAACAACTGCATGTCGCTATCCGCAGCAGGATTGGATGTAGTCAATAATTTTTCGCCATAGAAAATCGAATTGGCACCGGCCAGAAAACACATGGCCTGCATTTCGTCACTCATGCTTTCACGTCCGGCTGACAGACGCACCTGGGAGCGCGGCATGAGAATACGCGCCACGGCAATGCTGCGCACAAACTCCAGATGATCCAGATCCGGCACATTTTCCAGCGGCGTACCTTCTATCTTGATCAACAGATTGATGGGCACGCTCTCCGGATGTTTTTCCTGGTTGGCCAGCTGTTGCAACAGACGCACTCGGTCACGACGGGCTTCACCCATGCCCAGAATACCGCCGCTGCAGACCTTGATCTCGGCATCACGCACGTGCTGCAGCGTGTCCAGCCGGTCCTGATAAGTGCGGGTGGTGATCACCTCGCCATAATATTCCGGCGAGGTATCGAGATTGTGATTGTAATAGTCCAGCCCGGCCTGTTTCAGCTGTTGGCTCTGCTCAGCACTCAACATACCCAGGGTCATGCAGGTATCCATCTCCAGTGCCTTTACCGCTTTGACCATCTCCATCACCGGCTGCAAATCTCGCTCTTTCGGCGAACGCCAGGCGGCCCCCATGCAAAAGCGGCTTGCGCCTTTAGCCTTGGCTGCTTTGGCTGCTTTAACTACCTCATCCAGCGGCATCAGCGGCTCGGATTCCAACTCCGCATCGTGGTGGGCGCTTTGCGGGCAGTAGCCACAGTCCTCTGAACAACGACCGGTCTTGATACTAAGCAGTGAACTGATCTGCACCTCGTTAGGATCAAAATGCTGACGATGAATGCTTTGTGCCTGATACAGGAGATCATTGAACGGCTGCTCGAACAGCGCCGAGATCTCTTCTTCCCGCCAGTCATGGCGCAATTCATTGCTGTTTGAAGTGAGAGAGGTTAAATCGATTGAAACTCTGGATTCCATTGTTGTTTACCGGCTTATATACTAAAAAGGAATGCCGGATTCTAGACACTATGGAGTTGGTGTCAACTGACAAGGAGGTCAAAAATGAACAAGTGGTTAAAAAGCAACCTATCCAGGCTAAATATATTTCCCTGCTTGCTCTGCGGCAAGGCAGACTCGGGCCGCCTCGGAATATGCTACGCCTGTACGCAGGCACTGCCACACAACCTATTGGCCTGCCGCCGTTGCGCATTGCCTATTCCTGACACCAGCCAAGCTCAACTCTGTGGACAGTGCCTAGCTTCTCCCCCCTTCTGTTCTCAGGCACAAGTTCCTTATATTTACGCCGCCCCCCTTGATGGCCTGATCACCGCACTCAAATTTCGCCAACAGTTACACTGCGCCCGGCTGCTTGGCGGCTTGTTGGCGCAGCATCTGCAGGAACATCTACAACCATATCCCGAGTGTATAGTGCCAGTGCCTCTGCACCCCAGCCGCCTGCGTCAACGAGGCTATAATCAGGCACTGGAACTAGCCCAACCACTCAGCCAGTCATTGGGAATTCGGTTGGAAAAAACGCTCGTTCAGCGGGTGCGCCAGACCCGTCCACAAACCGAGCTAAAACTAGCCTCCCGCGCCGCCAATCTGCACCAGGCCTTTCGCCTTAAACGATCAGTAAACTATCGGCATATCGCCCTGGTCGACGATGTGATCACCAGCGGTCATACGGTAAACGCACTGGCCTACGAGTTTCTTAAACAGGGGGTAGAGAAAGTAGAAGTCTGGGCGATTGCCCGCGCCATATATCGAAACTGACCGACAACGGGACAAATCAGAGGGGGATTTTTAGAATTTTAGGTGCAGATCCAGAAACAAACCCTTTGCAACCGGCTTGTTCGGCAACTGGTTCAGTTCATCATCAGCGTATTGCTGGTGCTGCCAACCGCCTTCCAGTCCCAAGCCACCAACCCATTCATACGAGAGCTTGGCTTTGTAATCAAAACTCGGATTGCTCATAGAGTTGGAGTGACGGCCAACAAAACCTGCCGACAGCCCCTTAAACGGTAAATTAAATAATGCCGCCGCATAAAACATGGGAATGGCTGCGCGGAAGTTATGCCGTTGCTGCTGACCATTTTCAGAAAAAACAGCATTACCGTCAATAAAGCGGATATTCAGGCCTAAATCTACATTTATGCCTTTTTTCATGATAGGAGACAACGACAAAGCCGCGTCGTACTGTCGCAAACCTGTGGCCTCATCCGCCAAATTATTCTGCATTGTCAGGCTGGGGAAATGTGGTTGCAATAAATCCTTACTTACATTCCAACGACCACCTACTTCATCATGCGTCAGCTGGAAGTGCAGAGGAACCTGCCGGTTCACCGAGTAATCAGAAACCCCATTCAATTTAAACTGTGAATGTTTATAACCAGTGCCAACACCAGGCAATGAGTCAGCCATCACCGTGAAGCTGCTGATGAGCGCCATAACAGCAAGAGTCCATGATATAACCATTACTTTTCCTGAGTTGTTTACACTTAAGTAATACAACCTGTATTCTTTTTAGCCTAAAATCTGGTTGCCGCACAAATGATTCAAAATCAGGCGAAGGAAAGTATAGTCCAGTCCTCAGCCTGCAACCATGCTCCGCACTATTAATTTTAACATTAATTGTCTTTCAATATAATGACAGGAAAACTATGTCATTAATCATAATACTACTATTGTCCGGTTATTTTGCCGCCATTCAAACCCCCGGCGGAGGAAAGGCCAGATTAGAGGTTTGTGTAAATTAAAATAATCTCTGCGTTTATTAACCACTGATAAAAGATATGCACTCACGCAGCTAGTTATCCGTCTACAAAGCTTAATGGTAACTCAGAAAAAAACCGACAAATACGGCAAGCCCTAGCCAATTATTGTTTAGAAACGCCTTGAAACAGGCGCCCGGTTCACGTTCACGAATGAGGTATTGCTGGTACAAAGACAGACCGGCGGCAACTGCGATAGCCAGATAATAGACCGTGGGCAACTCAAGCTGTTGCCCCAGCAAGATCAGTCCCAGCAACATGAAAGCCTGCAAAATACCGATGATGACGCGATCGGCGTCGGCAAACAGCACCGCCGTAGACTTGACTCCGGCCTGGATATCTTCATCCCGGTCAACCATCGCGTACATGGTGTCGTAAATAACCGACCACAGAACATTGATCACATAGAGCAGCCAGGCAACACGCGGCACCTCGCCCGTCTGCGCCGCGAAGGCCATGGGAATCGACCAGCCAAAGGCCATGCCCAGCACCACCTGAGGCAGATGGGTATAGCGTTTCATGAAGGGATAAACCGCCGCCAGCGCCACAGCCACAAAGGCTAGGTAAACAGTCAGTCGGTTCATGCTCAGCACCAGCAAAAAGGCCAGCAGGCACAAGGCCGCAAATAACCACAACGCTTCCTTCGGCGTGACCTTGCCGCTGGCAAGAGGGCGCTCACGGGTACGCCTGATCTGCGGATCGAAATCGCGATCAGCAAAATCGTTAATCACACAACCGGCCGAGCGCATGAGCACCACCCCCAGTGAAAACACCAGCAACACCGGCCAGTCCGGCCAGCCCGACGCCGCCACCCACAACGCCCAGCCCGTCGGCCAGAGCAATAATAGAATGCCAATGGGACGATGCAAGCGGGTGAGATAATAATACTGGGTGGCGCGTTCGCGCACATGCTGCCAATCGATAGCCTGCCAGAATTTTTTCATGCTGCTGACTCTGCGTTTTCTGCCGATCTGCGAGAGTGCGCAATTCCGGGTAAAAATACCTCGCTGACCAACAACGGCTTGTGAGACAGGTAAAATACCGAGCGCCGCCCCCAGATAAACGCTGGTTTAGAATCCAGCTTCTGGGTAGCCTGCGTAAATATGCGCTGGGCGGGACGAATACAGGCCACCTCAACCTCATCCCGCGACATGTTGGGGGCGGAAAATAATACCGCCCCCAGCGGCCGGTTGCCCAGACAGGCGAGATGCCGCTCGGCGCCACTCAGGGTAGATACTGGAATCACTGTGCGTGCATAAACTACGGGCCGGGCATGACAGAACAGATAAACCTGACGCACCAGCGCCAGTCGATCCGGTGACACCCCCAAGCGCATAGCCTCATTCAGCATCGGCCGCTGCCAGGCCTGTTCCACCAGCTCGACCCGGAAATTCTGTGGACAGGCCATCTGTAAACGGCGGGTAAGCGAACCCCGATCAAACAACCAGGTAGTCATGTCAGCAGGAACCGCCTGAGCAAACAGGCGCAAACGCACCCGCCACACCGGCTCATAAAGATGACGACCAAATCGACTCAAGCGCTTCCCCGCATTTGCATGTCCGGCAGCCGGGCAAA
>VAPK010587189.1_pt1 | contig 19786 bp, 19 predicted proteins | sample 3395031 | NCBI WGS metagenome assembly VAPK01 (sample SAMN08290443, study PRJNA428436) | hydrothermal vent metagenome | isolation source: Deep-sea hydrothermal vent chimney 1 | place: Pacific Ocean: Juan De Fuca Ridge
AACAGACAAGCGCAACAAGACGGCCCGTCGGGGTAAGGATGGCAGCATGTATAGAAGGAGGCGCAGATTAAATTAGGGAAGGTGTGATAGACAGCCAGGCATGTTGTGCAAAGTATATTTAACGTGTTCGAAGTCTAAGATATGTTTTTTATTTTTTTTCTTACTTGCGGGAGATAACGACGGCTTATTTCCAATCTAGTCTCTGTGTTATGTAATTTAACACAGTGCTGACCTTCCTGATTTTTCTCTATCCCTTTGAGGTGCTGGATCGCGATGAGGGCATTGCGGTGTATGCGTAGAAATAATTCAAAAAATTCGTTTTCAAGTGATTTTAATGAATCTTCGATGAGTATTTTTCCCTTTGTATAGCCGAGGTTGACATATTTTTGATCTGCTTGAAAATAAATAATATTCTTTACTGGAATAAGCTCTATATTACCTCGTACGCTGACACTTAAGTGTGAGCGCGTCATTTTTTCACCTGAGTCAAATTTAAGTTCTGACAGTTGTGCACGGTTAAGTTTATGTGTATTTGCAATGGCTTTTTCTAATCTTTCCTTGCGTATTGGTTTTAATAAATAGTCGACGGCATTGGTTTCAAATGCTTTTAAGGCGTGGTCACTGTAAGCGGTAGTAAATATTATCGCTGGTGGGTTGGGTAATTGTGAAAAATGCAGAGCGGCCTCCAGGCCATCCATTTCCGGCATGCGTATATCAAGCAATACCAGGTCTGGACTTAGTTCGCCGCTTTTAATCAGAGCTTCTTTTCCATTTGTTGCTTCACCAACGATTTGGCAATGACCTATCTCGTCAAGTAATCTGCTGACACGTTTTCTTGCCAAGGGTTCATCGTCAACAACGAGTACTTTCATCATGTGTCCTTGTTTTGGGTGGCTGGGTTTTGAACGGCTTTGGCGGTTTGGTAAGGGAAAGTAATGTTAATTATATATATATTATTTTTATTCTCGACATGCATTTTCCCTTTTGATCCGTGGAAAGCTTGCAGCCGACTCTTAATATTTTCCAGTGCAATTTTGTTTCCATGTTTTGTTTTATTTTCTTCAGGCAGCGGGTTTTTGAGGGTAATTGATATTTGTCCGTTTGTCTCACTTCCTGTGATGCTGATGTTACCCCCTTTTGCTGTCGCTTCTATGCCATGATATATGGCATTCTCCATCAGGGGCTGAATACTCAGTGCTGGTATTAGTGCATCTTTGGGTAGCTTATCAATGTCCCAATTTACGACAAGACGATTACCCATGCGCAATTTTTCTATTCCCAGATAACGCCGGGTAACCTCTAGTTCCTCTTCGATCGTAATTTGATGCCGGGTATCCGCCAGACTATGCCTAAACAGGTCGGCAAGGTTTTCAATTGCTTCTTCGGCTAATTTGGGTTGATCGCGAGTAAGACTGGCGATTGTGTTCATACTATTAAATAAAAAATGTGGTCGTATTCTTGCTTGTAACGCCTGGATTCGCGCTTGCGATTCGGCTTCAATATGTCTCTTCCACTGGTGTTGAACATAAAAATAGCGCAGCGCAACTGCATTAACAATCGCACTGATCATCAGGTTTTGTGACATCAAATCCCAGTGCCAGTCTGGTGATAGATTGACGTTAAAATTGAAGTATTGCATTAGCCAAAAAGCGGCTTCGGTAAGAAAAATTGTCACCAGTAGTGAAATAAGGTAGCTCAATGTCGCGGCCACCTTTTCATCGAGTTTTTGCAGGAAGGGTCGGGCGATACATAATGCTGCGGCACTGGATAGAGCGATCCATTGTATAAACAACGATATAATACTTAAATTGCTCCATGGGTCGGTTGAGTTTTTGAAGGGCGACAGCACCAAAATGAAGGCGAGCAATTCGCCCACTACGACGACGGAAAAGACCATCCTTACGTCGCAAAAATCAGGTAGAAAAAAGCTGTCCTGGTTGTCTTTTTGGTTCACGCTCGTGTTCAACGATTATTCCAGCAGGTTTATTTGTTAGCTTATTTATATATTTCTATCGGCTCCTTTGGCTGATTGTTGACATCTGCTGGTTGGACTGGCGTATTGGGTCCAATAACGTTGTTTTTGCAACTTTCGTTTGTTGGGGTTCGTAAGCTCACCTAAGCGACTATTGTGCATATTATTCGTCGTAGGTCAGATTTGGAGTTGTTGTAGACAAAATTTCTTGCTGGCATCGCTTCTTTGAATATTGTAGATTATAATCCTCAGATCAGCGATTTTGAGAATATTTTTGTAAAAATGGTCAGGTGGTTGACTTCGGTGGTTAGCTTTATAGGGTGGAAAATAGGGTGGAAAATTTTCAGGTAACGAGTTGGGTATAGTATGGATGAAAATAAAGTGAATAGTAAACTATGGGGTGGCCGATTTGAACAGCCGACAGACGCCTTTGTCGAGGTGTTTACTTCGTCGGTCGGGTTTGATCGTCGTTTATATATGCATGATATTGCGGGTTCAATGGCCCATGCGCGCATGTTGCAACATGTTGGTGTGTTGACCAGTGCGGAATGTGAATCGATCGTGGCGGGATTGTCTGATATTCAGATCGATATTGAACGCGGCGAATTTGCCTGGTCTGTTTCGTTGGAAGATGTTCATATGAACATAGAAGCGAGACTAATTGATCGAATTGGCGATGTGGGTAAGAAACTTCACACGGGTCGTTCCAGAAATGACCAGATTGCGACTGATATTCGTTTATATTTAAGGGATGAGATTGCTGCGATCTCGCTTGAAATTTCTCGTTTACAAGGTGCTTTACTTGATTTGGCTGAAAGAGAAACACAGACCATCATGCCTGGTTTTACCCATTTACAGTCTGCTCAACCAGTCACGCTGGGTCATCATGTAATGGCATGGTTTGAAATGCTTAAACGGGATGCAGGTCGTCTTGGTGATTGCCTGAAGAGAGTGAATATTATGCCGCTGGGTGCCGCTGCGTTGGCAGGTACCAGTTATCCTATTGATAGAGAATTTACTGCTAATCTGTTGGGTTTTGATGGTGTAACAGATAATTCACTTGATGCCGTGAGTGACCGGGATTTTGCGATAGAGTTTGTGTCAGTGGCGTCATTGATTATGATGCATCTTTCGCGTGTATCTGAAGAGTTGATCTTATGGTCCTCCGCACAATTTAATTTTATCGAAATTGATGATTGTTTTTGTACCGGCTCATCCATTATGCCGCAGAAAAAAAATCCGGATGTGCCGGAATTGGTGCGTGGTAAAACCGGTCGGGTAAATGGGAATTTAGTTTCATTATTAACATTAATGAAAGCTCAGCCGCTGGCTTACAACAAGGATAATCAGGAAGATAAGGAGCCTTTGTTTGATACTGTTGATACGCTGAAAGATTCATTGCGTGTGTATGCGGATATGATTCCTGTGATTAGGATCAAGCGTGAGAACATGAAAAAAGCGGCGCTTCAAGGGTACTCAACAGCGACGGATCTGGCAGATTATCTGGTGAAAAAAGGTGTCGCTTTTCGTGATGCGCACGAAATTGTTGGTCGCGCAGTACAGTCTGCAATTAAGTCGAATAAGGATTTAGAGGCAATTCCATTATCGGAGTTTAAAACATTTTCTGATGTAATTGAGAACGATGTGTATGATGTGTTAACGCTGGAAGGGGCTGTTTCCGCGAGAAACCACATAGGGGGTACGGCGCCTGAACAGGTTAGCGCAGCAATAGCCCGAGCCAGGGAATGGCTGGTTCAAACGTAGATCATGTAGACCGTACTCACTTGACGGAGTGCTAGTTCATCCAACCGGCGAGAGTCATAATTGCAAATACGGTTACCCAAACGATAACTGAGCGCAAGCTAAGTTTCAGTGTTTCGTTGACACTGTCGAAGTTTAATTCCTGATTTTTCTCATTCTGGTCTGTCGCGCCCAATTGTAATGCACTTAAGCCGATACAGGTCAGCATATCGTCGTTTTTATCTGCGTGTGTGCGTACATTCTCTTGGTGAGAGTCTTCGCGCGTGTTTTTCCAGCACTCTGATGCATGCACAAAACTGCCACTTATCGCATAGCTCAGTGCCGTGAGCCGACTGGGTATCCAGTGCAGTATATACTGCAACCGTGCTGCTGCGTGGGTGAATTGCGAATCTTCTTTGTTTTCTATTTTGTCGTCGTGCATGGCATTGGCGAGCCGGAATAGTATCGCGCCAATCGGGCCTAGAACAACGAACCAGAAAAGTACCGAGAGTAGCCGCTTGCTTGTTTGAATAAGTATTGCTTCTGTTAATTTTAAAATTAATAGCGGTTCATTTTTCGAAAAATCTTTTTCGAGTATTTTGTCTAAATACCAAAGAGCACCTTCATTATCCCCTTGTTGCTTAAGCTGGACGAATTTTTTTACTTCTTCATAAAATTTATTTGGGCCGATAGAAAAGGACAATACCAGAATGCTGAAAATAAAGGAGTAGAAACTGTGGTAGCCATCGAGTATTGAAAAAATAGCGCCAACGATAACCACCGCTGGTGTGATGATGAGAATGACCCCGACAGGGCCATCAACCCATTTGCTATCAGAAAACTTTGCGTACATCCAATCGACATAGCGGCAAAACCAACGTGTATCTCGCAGTTTGGTATGCCAATTCGAATATTTTTCAAGCAATAATGCGATCAGAATAGTGATTAATGTCATGGGCGTAGTCGCTTTTTCGTGGTTACCATCTTGAATAAGTATATTAAGTAATTACGAACTGAAGAATTTATGTTGTCACTGTAGAGCGGTATTTCCCCCAATCAAAATAGGGACCTGGGTCTTTTTTACGCTCTGGTGCAATGTCACAATGGCCGACAATCCTGGTCAGAGATAGTCCAGGATAGTTTCTGAGCAGGAGCCGTGTCGTGTCAGCTAGCATTTTATACTGTATTTCTTCATAAGGTAAATTTTCTGACCCTTCTAGCTCAATGCCTATCGAATAATCATTGCAATTCGCGACACCGTCATAGGTGGATTTTCCAGCATGCCAGGCTTTTTTGTCGAAAGGGACATATTGCACTATTTCGCCAGTACGGCGAATCAGCAGGTGGGAAGAGACTTTCAGTTCTTTTATTTCATTAAAGTAGGGATGAAAATCAGGGTCTAATGTATTGGTAAACAGTGCATCTATCCAGGTGCCATCAAATTTATCCGGTGGTAGACTGATGCAATGAATGACTAATAAACTAATTTCAACATTGTTGGGGCGCAGGTCACAGTTGGGCGAGATCACTCGGCGTGCCGTGCTAATCCAGCCTTGTTGAATGGTCAACGATTTTGTTGTGAAATTCATATGAAAGAGTCAAAATGTAATTTAAGTATTAGTGTCGAGAAACTCTTGTTTTATTATAGAGGAAACGTGCGAAATGTTATTGCAAAATCAACGGATGGTAAAACGATTCAGTTTCCCGTTGAAATATTAAGGCCGTTTATAACGCATAGCGGTATCTCAGGCGTTTTCATAATAAGATATGATGATAACAATAAGCTCGTCGATATTGAAAAAATAGCGGAGTTGCGTAGCCTTTGATATTGACTATATTATCGGTTTTTTTTACGGTTATTTTTGCTTATGGTTTCGGGATGGCGACAATAGGCATGATCGCGCCAGCTAATTTCGCGTCAGTTAATACGGCTCCCGTCAGATCGGCACCGGTGAGATTTGCGCCTCTGAGATCCGTATTTGTCAGATTGGCGAGTCTTAGGTCGGCCTGACTCAGATTTGCTTTTTGAAGGTTGGCATTACTTAAGTCGTATTGTACCAGGTTTGCTTCAGCCAAATTTGCATTACTGAGGTCCACGCCGACAAATGTGTCTGCTTCGAGTGTTAATAGTTGGTTAAATCCCTTTTTGTCGTAGATGGTTATCATTGTTGGAGATAAATATACTAACCTTCAGTAATAAGCGCAGCGCTGTTGTTGTCAATTTTTACGAGCGCTTGTATTGCACGATCCAATACTTGTTGTGGTTCTTCATCTAGCTCTTGCTTTACGAATGAGTAGCCAAATCTTACATTACACGCGTTATTGTCCGGGAGTAGTTTTTCATTTTTTTGTTCATCGATAAGCTTATCAGAAAGATTGCTTAACCATCCATGAATTTTCTCATTTTCCATATTGGGTAAAACAATTGCAAAGTCATCAGTTCCAAGTCGTGCTGCAAAATCTGTTTTTCTGATGGTGCTCGATAGGGTATTTGCGAGTAATATGACAATATTGTCGCTTGTGGTTCGACCTACCTCACCAGTAATTTTTTTGAGGTTGTTTATTTCCATGGAGACTATGCAAACAGGTAATCCTCGTTTTGCAAAATCAAAGCTGCGTATCAATTCTTCATCAAAGCGGCGTTTGTTTGGCAATCCGGTCAGTTCATCTGTGTAAGCAAAATGGTTGACGGCTTGTTGTTGGTGGTTTACATCTTTGGCGATGCCTTTAAGCGCAGTTAAAATGTCAGCACTTTCTTTTATCTGCGGCGGGGGATTGTCACCATCAAATGAACCGTTGGCGATCTGTACGATGACCTTTTTTATGGCCGTAAGCTCTTCTTTTACTTTTTTAACTGCATTTATTGATAAAAAGAGGGCAATCGCGGAAATGACGGCCGCTGCGATGATACTTGCAATGCTCAAAATGGATGCGGACATGGTTTGGGTAGCCTCGAAATAGTTGCATTTGCGTAAGTAATCGTCTGATTTTAGAATATATTTAGCTATTTCGTATAAATTTCCCTTAATTTGGATACCGCTAATCCGGCTTCATCGGCCAGTCTTATTGCACGTGCCAGGCGTGTTGGAGCCTGGTCGCCCCACACTGATGGGTTCAGGTTGTTGAAAGAGGAATTCCAAATCTCCCCATCGATTCTGCTGAAGAGCCTTTCTTTTTATCGTTGGTGCAGGGCGCCTCCACTGTGACTGTTAGCAATGGAGCAGGCGTCTGTTGGCCTGAGGATAAGAATGCGTCGGAAACTTTTTGTTATCTAGATACAAGTAAAAACAGTCAAATAGAGCAAGATAAGCATTTTACTGACGTATAAAAATGCGAACAAAGTCCAGCGTATCATGCCTAAGCGTTGCAGTTGAGGCATCTTTAGAACCTGTGTCTATACCGAGATATAACGTATCCTTATCAATGGAAAATATAGTAAAATCATTCACATCAAAGGGGGCGCCATTGAATTGAGTAATATGTGAATCGATCTCAGTAGCTTGAATCCCACCTGTTGTTGTGACCGTATCGCCAACTGTAAATGTTCCGTCGGAGGTTGGGTTAGGTGCTGGCGTGAAAGGTGATGTACAGCCTGAATCACTGTAATTTTTAATACTTGAATCAAAATTATTTCCGGTATACTTAAGTGTAACCTCGTCGTAGAGTGCACCCGGGTCAGTCGAATCCTCACCAGCGCCAATACCGCACGATTTTATCCAGGTTCCCTCTAATGCCGTAGCTGTTCCACTCCCACCAGAACCCGGCCCACCTGTATCCGTATCGTCATTCCCGCCGCCACAACCAGCGAGAAGAAGGCTTGCAATAATCAATGTGCCTAAAAGTTTGTTTTTCATAAGTATTTCCTATTAATCCTGATAGACCTATCGCGGATAGGTTTTCGAAGTGCTGCTTTTCGAGAAAACCTGTTCATGATGGGTAGGGTATATCTGGTCACATAAAGCTTTACGCTAGCTCATAGTTGCTACCTTGATAATCCCAAAATGGTGAAATTTTAATCTTTATTTTTTTATGGTTTTTATTTTTGTGTGGGAGTATAAACGTCCTTTTTACCGAAATCCACAGATATCGAAGGGTGACCGTATAAATTTGTTTAAAATCAGGTAGTCAGATATAGGAGACTATTGCGAGAAATAACATTAGGGGAATCCATTGTGCTAACGGTGAGTGCGGTGGTCGGCGGAGCGGGTGGTTGGTCGGATCCAATGCCGGTAAGTTAATGCCTTAAGCTATTGATCATGTCAGAGTAATCGGGTTATGAAAAATCATATTTTATCTTTGTTAGGAGAAGCACTATTAGGTAGGAGCACAATGTTACTTAGGAGCTAATGTCACTGAAAAAGTTAATTTGAAAATACTTATACCCATATAAATAAAATGATTGGCAATCAATCCTTCAAAGAAAAGCACCGTCTTTAGAGTATATTTAGCTATTTCGCGTAAATTTCCCTTATTTTGGGTACCTCTAGTTTGGCCTCGTTGGCCAGCCCTATCGCGCGTGCCAGGCGTGTTGGAGCCGATCGCCCCATACACTTATGGTTCAGGTCTCCCCGGATAGCTTCTTCCATGCCAGTTATAAGGCGTTCACGCGGAAGCGATTGTCCAGTTAAGTATTGTTGGAGCTGAATAATTTCGTCTGCAATTTTATTCGCTAAATCTTTATGCGACGTTAACAAGCCTTCTACTGTTCCCCCAACGACTAATCCGGCGATATTGGTGGTGAGTATGTATATATTTTTGCGGACTAGCTCATACAGCATTTCATTTTCTTCCTGTATTTGTAAACAGGCAATATCGATGGCTCTTAGGGAGCTTGCAATAATATCAGCATGGTTGCCATAAACCGGTGACGGTATAATTACTTTGTAATCCTGTCCTTTCTTTTTTTCAAACCAGACAGATATTACGGTTGGTTGTTCGATGTTATGAGCTTGCCAGTCACGCGGTAAAAGTTCATTTTGTAGAAGTGCCAGTTTGTTGTGCCAGTTTTTTGGAAGTGTGTCCAAAGTGGCGTGGATGTCTTGTTCGCCCACTGCGGCAAGTACTAGGGCCGGGTCGTGTATTTCCTTTGCGATGTTGACAATATTCATGTTTCTGGTCACCGGGTAGACCGGATAACCCTGTCGAAGGAAGCCTCGGGCAAATACGCCACCCATTTCTCCAACGCCAATAATAATAACTGGTTTTTTCATAGATGAATTATAGCCTGATTATAGGTTAGATTAAGTTATTCTGTTTCGACGGAAACATTTTTCCCGGATTAAGAATGTTAACGGGGTCGAATACGGTTTTAATGTCTTTCATCAATTTTAGTGTAATGGGATCAATTTCACGATCAATATAGTTCATTTTTTCGATGCCTACACCGTGTTCACCGGAAAGGGTGCCATTTAATTTTAGTACGAGATCAAAGACGTCATTAAGACATGATTGTGAACGTACGACCTGCGCCTCGTCCGTGGAATCGATAAGAAGATTGGTATGGATATTACCGTTTCCGGCATGGCCGAAATTGATGATATTAATATCATGTTTTTTTGATAATTGCTGTAGACCTTCAATAAGCGCTGGAATGTTGGATACTGGCACAACGACATCTTCATTGATTTTGTTAGGTGCGACATTTCGCAATGCAGGCGAAAGCGCTTTTCGTGTTGCCCACAATGCATCAATTTCTCCCTGAGTTTTAGCTAATTTGATTTCTAAAACCCCACTGTTTGTCGCAGCAGATTTAATGGCATCTGCTGCGTCATCCAGGGAAGCTTCCTGGCCATCGACTTCAATGATTAATAGTGCGCCTGCATTTTTAGGTAAATCAATTTTGGAGTGATTACGTACCATGTCGATGGCCTGTCCGTCGATAAACTCCAGCGTATAAGGTATGACGGATTGCGCCATTATATTTGAGACCGCTTGTGTTGCATCGCGAATGTTCTTGTATATTGCTTGTAGTGTGCGTTTGGCTTGCGGCAGGGGTGTCATTTTCAATGTGGCTTCTGTAATTATAGCCAATGTACCTTCGGAACCGAGAATGAGTCGAGTCAAGTCATACCCTACCACACCTTTAGTGGTGTATACGCCCGTACTAATTTCTTCTCCTTTTCCGGTGATGGCTTTAAGCCCCAGTATGTTTTCCCGGGGGGTGCCGTACTTGATAGCTCTGGGACCAGCGGAATTACACGCGAGATTACCGCCGATTGTGCTGTAGGCGGCACTGGTTGGATCGGGAGGCCAGAAAAATCCAGCTTGTGCCATTTTATTCTGCACCGCCTGGTTGGTGATACCGGGTTCAACGACCGCAACGCGATTTTCAATATCAATTTTTTTGAACTGTGTCATGCGTTCCAGTGAAAGTACTACGCCACCGTATACTGGTATACTTGCGCCTGTAGTGCCCGTGCCTCGTCCACGAGCCACGACAGGCAATTTATTTTCAAAGCACAAATGAACAAGTTTTTTGACTTGTTCGTGGGAAACCGGTAATGCAACCAGCTCAGCTTGGCAATGCCTGCGGCTGTTATCATAGCCATAAGGCCAGATATCAGCGGCATCACTTAATACATTTTTTCTGCCGAGTATGGAAATAAAACGCGGTAATAATTTATTTATTAAATCTGGATCAGTTGACATATTCGAAAATTTTAATAACCCGCTTTACACCCGTTACCTGGCTTGCGATGCTAGCGGCAATATCGGCCTGTTCTTTGGGAATGAGTCCCATTAAAAAGACAGACGCATTTTCTGTGACTACCTTAATACGAAACCCGTCTATTTCTCTTTTACCGAGTAGCTGCGTTTTTACTTTTGTAGTAATCCAGGCATCGTTATTGCGCGATTTAAATGTGGTTGGTTTCATAATTTTTAATGCATTATAAACACGCTTTACTTTATCGCTGTTTTTGGCCATGTCTACTGCTCTGGAACGCAGGTTTTCGTCTGGTGTTTCTCCGGTTAACAGGACAATCGAGTTATAACTCATTACATTAATATGTGACCCCGTTTTTAATTCTTTGTCGGCAGATAATTTACTGGAAATATTATATTCAATTGACTGATCATCAAGGATAGCGTCAGTGCTGCGTTTGTCGTGAGCCAACGAGAGTCCACCTGCGGCGCCCGCAACAACAGCTGCAGCACAACCCTGTAATATTAGCAGGCCCGATAGTATTAAGGGTATCGCCAGCGATTTAGTTGAAAGTTTAATGAGTGTGGTATTGGGCACTTTAGTAGACACTTTGTTAATGACTTTGCCAATGTAAGGCACCTTCAATTTTTTCATGAAATTAAATTTCCACAGGTTGAAAGGCATCATCAATCCAGTCAATGACAAATTGGTTATCTGTTAGCGAGATTGATACTACATCAAAGCGAAAATTATATCCGCTTAGTTTAGAGTGTTTTTGTATAAAATATAGTGCAGTTTTGTAAATTTTATTTTGTTTTATTTTGGTAACACTGTCTGCACCATCGCCGAAATGATCATTTTTTCTGAATCGGACTTCTATAAATACAATATCATCATTATCTTGCATAATAATATCGATTTCGCCTATTGGCACCCGGTAATTCCGTGATACAGGTTTTAAACCACGTGCCAGTAGATATTCATACGCGGCGTTTTCTGCCAGTTCCCCCACCATTTTTTTGTTTCGGTTCTGCAATTTTAATTCTTGTGTTCGTTGTTTAATGATATTGACTAATTCAAACCGTCTAAAACGGCCGGTATACCTTTTATAAACTCTAACCAAAGCAAGCGTCTGTGAATACGGTTATTATCATCAAGGTAGAGATTGCCCGTTTCACCTTGAAAATACTCAGACCGATAAGTGACCAGCTTGGTGAGCGAGGGAATTATGTTGTAGGCATCAATGCCCAGCGCATAAAGTCTTGTGTAACGTTCACTGGCATTAGGCCACAATTTATTTATGTTTCTTTTTAATGCCCCTTTTTGGGATACCCCTGAAATGACCCACGGCATGTCTCCAAAAGAGACACCGTTCATATCGCGATCCATTTGTGCATTAATTTTTCCGGTGAATACGTGGGATGTCGCATATACAGGTAAATTTGACGCGTGATGAAACTTGAGCTGTGGTCTGATTTGACGTGCTTGTCGAGGGAATGCACCGATAAATACGAAGTCAACGTCCTGTCGGCGTCGAGGGACAAAAAATGTTTTATGGTTTATTGTAGCCTGTAGTAACGAATGCCGGCGTTCACTTTCATCTATGTTGAGCACTTTACGAATTGAGGTGGAGAAGTCGTTTTTTTGCGGATTGTAAGTTTGATACTCAGCAACCATCCCACCAAGTTGTTCCCATCTATTTTTAAATGCATTGTGTACACGTATCCCCCAACTTCCCTGGGGCACGAGTACGATGGCTTTACTGTAGCCGTTTAACCAGGCTCTTTCTGCTACTTGCGCGGCTTCATCTTCGGGCGAAAGACCGAACTGAAACAGATTTTTAGGCGGGTTCGTCGTTGTTTCTTCAGCGTTATTGTCGCTGTAATTCAATGCAAGCGTCGGCACATCCAGATTAGGAGATTCTTCAAGTAATTTAACAGAGGGTTTATCTAAGGGGCCAATTATAAAATCTGCTCCATCTAAAATTGCTTTGTTGTATTCAGTCAGGAAGCTGTCGGTATTCGTGCCTGAATCATAGATTTTTAATATGGGCCGGTCTTCCCCAGGGGGTTGCGCATAGTAGGCCGAGAGAATTCCGTTTTTTACCGCCAAAGCAGCTTTGGCAAATTTATTTTTACTCGGTAATATTAACGCTATTTGTTTTGGCGCGTTTATTTCAATTGATTCTCTATACAGCATATTTGCAACGACATCGTTAAGCGCGCTATGTTGTGGATAACTGTTGCGCCATAGTCGAATCTGTTGGTTAAGTTCTGATGGTTTCGTCTGATATATTTTTGTGATTCGAGACAGTTCCAGCCAACCACTAAATGAATCCGGTGGTGGTTCGACAATAAGCTGATTAAGTGCATAATCGGAAAGCCTCGCCAAAATATTAAGAATTGATAATTGATTTTCCGTTCTTTCATCCTCGGAAGTAACCAGGGATTCTAATTGAATACGTTCTTTTACGGCATCGGCAATATTGTCTGCCATTGAATAGGCATTTGCCTGAGTGCGATGTAGTTTTTTTCTTATGTCTACTGTGGTTTCAAGGTCTCTTAGCGGCGCCATAATTTCAAGCGCGAGATTTGGTTTATTATTGGTGAGCGCCAGTTTTGCAGTTAACAGTGTCTTGCGGGTTTGAAATGTATTATCTAATGAGTCAACTTCTATTTCGTCCAGTAATTGGCTTGCCTGAATAATATAGTGACCGCTTAATAAGGTATCCACTGCCAGCAATTGGTAGTTTTGCCTGTCAGGATCGGGCGCAGCTGACGCTAAGCGGGTGTATATCAAGGCAGCATCGAGAAATTTACCGCTTTGTGTATAATCTTCGGCGAGCTGTGTAAGTTCCGGCGTGTCGATTTCGACAATCGGGCGATTTGTTAATTCAGCCACGTCTGATATATCAACTTTTTTTGTGGTGCCACCTCCACAACCGGTAACAGAGATGACTATAGAAATTAGCAGTAAAATAAAAAAATTATGCATGGCCAGTAAAAATTCCAGAAATTCAGTTTGTGAAAATAATATGTAGCTTATGTGAACAGTGCCATATGCGTATGTATGCGGCAATTAGTATGTTAAAAAAAGTATGGGTATAAAGCTATGTTTATGAAACCAAGTGCTGTGTATACGAAACTTTTTTGAGGATAAGAATGAATTATAAAGGAATATTGTACGTAGTTGCTACACCGATAGGCAACCTGGAAGATATAACACCACGTGCGATTGAGGTTCTCAAATCGGTGGACCAGATTGCGGCGGAAGATACTCGCCATAGTCGGCCCATGTTGGCGCATTTTGGGATTGCAACACGCTGCGTCGCTTACCATGATCATGTTGAGCGTCAATTAAGTGGCACATTGATTGATCAAATCGAAGCGGGTCAATCTATGGCGCTCATTTCTGATGCAGGCACGCCGCTGATCAATGATCCAGGCTATCAACTCGTCAAATTGGCGCACCAAAGAGGGGTTAAAGTCGTGCCGATCCCCGGTGCTTGTGCTGCTGTCACCGCCTTATCTGTATCTGGGCTGCCATCTGATCGATTTACGTTTGAGGGTTATCTGCCAGCAAAATCGGCTGCTCGACAAAAGAAATTACATTCCCTTATTGAAGAAACGCGTACGTTAATATTCTATGAATCACCCCACAGGATAATGGAAATGCTGGTGGATATGAGCGCGGTACTTGGGTCTGAGCGCCCCGTTGTTGTTGCCCGTGAATTAACAAAAATATATGAAACTATAAAGTCAGACACATTGGAAAACGTGTGCAAATGGATACAGGCTGATAAAAATCAGCAAAAAGGTGAATTTGTTGTATTGGTTCACGGCCATGTTGTGCAGAATAAAAATGAAGAAATTGATAAAGAAACTGACCGTGTGTTGCAAATATTGTTAGATGATTTACCTGTAAAGCAGGCTGCGTCATTAGCAGCCAAAATTACCGGGATGAAAAAGAATGTGCTTTATAATTACTCAATAAAAAGGAGGGCTTAATAGAACCTTTGTTGTCTGCTCCAGGTTAGTCAGGGCCGTGATTGCGTTTTTTTTGCGCATTATTCCTTGTTTTTCTGTCGTTTCCTTCAATATTTAACTTATAATAAAATAGTATATCGATATTTTGTGAATGAAGTCACAGGTTGACTGTTATTCCCTTCGCTTACAATACGTTGATGTTCGAGCACTATATAAATGTAGGAATATACATTATATGGAAGCTGGTTCGAATTTATGCACTATTTTCGGACTAAGCGACTTCTTAGTAGGAAGCAGGAAGTAGAGAGGTATCAATATGAGTTTCGCAAGCAACAATGTTGTTTCCCTATATGGAGATACAGGTACTCAAGCATCATTAAATTCCGCGCAAGTTGCCAATATTACAGCGGCAGTAAAAAGCATTGCCACAATGCATCTAACGATGCTGCTGCGAACGATGTTTGCAGAACTTGATGACATGCTTTTTTCGGTTTCTGATGAGATAGCCAATGAAAACAAAAAGGCATACTACTACGATGAAATTATTGAGTTAAGGTTGAAAAATAAACAGATCGAAATACTGTTCATAAAACGGTTCGAGGAATTATTTAGTCAGTCTTTATTGCTTTCTCCTGTAGCTTCTTCGGTTAAAGAAGAAACTTCTGCGCGCCGTTGTATCGGTGAATTACAGGATTTTCTTGATATAGACGAAGTTGAGCTGGAATCTTCTGTCATGTTGACTCATTTTGTCGCCAAAGCAAATAAAACGTTTAAAGATAAAATCGATTATATGCAAACAGGTTTTGATTCTCTATTAAAAAGCATCGCGACAGGAGGCCGCGGTAATCCAGTTGCGCCTGCGTTAATAGGCGATGCGTTTAAAGTTGCGATGGAAACATTGGATAAAAAAAGTATACATAAGTCGATTGTTTATGATCATTTTGACCAAGGAGTGATGCAAAAATTAGGCGAAATGTACGATCAAATCAACGCACTGTTTACAAAAGTGGGTGCTAATTAATCGAAATTAATTGGGCGTTCGTTTAGTTATTAACAAGGCGGGCTGGCCTGTGGTTGCTCAATAAAAAGAGTTGTCTCTAGTACACTACACTAATTTATGCATAACATCTCGCGGTGTTATGCTTTTATTTTGCCGGAAATTCCTGCCATAATCCTAAAAAATCAATTGAATCGTAGCGAGAGCGACTAAGGTGCAGTAGGTTCAACTGATTTTTTTAGGGTAATTAGCACTTCCTTTCGACAAAGCCACTAATGCTGCTCTTTAGTGATAAAAAATCTTATACAATGCATTAAAGAAAATGCATCAAATAAAGTGTAATAAAACCAGTCAGGAGTGATTTATGAAAAAATATTTAAAAGTTAATGTTGTTCTTGTGACGCTAATGATATTAGTGATTTTACCTGGATGCACAGCTATTACTGGCGTTACCGCAAAGCCGGTTGATATTAATAATAACGATAAAATTAAAGAGTTAGTTATTATTGATCAAAAGACTGGTGGTGGTGATACTGCAGAAGCAAACAAGCGAGTCCATGTTCACTATACAGGTTGGTTATATGATGAACTAGCCGCGGATAAAAAAGGAAATAAATTTGATAGCTCTATAAGTCGTGGAACCCCATTTGTTTTTACCCTGAGTAAAAATCAAGTTATCGCTGGCTGGGATAAAGGCGTTGTCGGTATGAAGGAAGGGGGAAAACGAACTTTGATTATTCCTTCACGTATGGCATACGGGAGACGCGGTTCTGGTCGATCCATTCCGCCCAATTCGATTTTACTATTTGATATTGAACTGTTGGAAGTTGATCAATAAAGGCTTGGTAATTATTTTTCAACTAATATGCCTATCCGTGATGGGCATAAATTAATAATTTTATGAACGAAGTCTTGCTTCAAATGGCGGCGCTTATCGCATGTGGTTCAGTATGGCGGCTATTTCAGCCTGGCGATATTGATTTTGACACGGTTAGAAAATCTTTATTTAGCCTCGTTTATTATCTTTTGTTACCTGCGTTGGTGTTACTGGTGATGTGGAATTCATCTATTGGATTGGATTCCGTGCGGATCTCGTTCGTTGCCAGTTTAGGTGTTCTTGCGGGTATGTTATTGGGTTATCTGGTTTGTCGTGCATTAAAGGCAAATAGGGCGAGTACTGGCGCGTTAATGCTGGCTGCCGCGTTTCCAAATGCGACCTACCTTGGATTGCCTGTGTTAGATGCCACGTTAGGCCATGGGTCGCGCAGTGTTGCTATTCAGTACGATTTATTTGCTTGCACACCACTATTGCTCACCCTGGGTGTTTTTGTGGCTATACATTATAGTGCTGAAGGCGAGAAAGATTCGTCTGCACATCTGTCTGCAAACTCGCTTACAAGCTCGTTTACAAGTAATGCATTGATGGAGCTATTGAAAGTCCCGGTAGTGTGGGCAGCAATTGTGGCCGTGAGCTTAAATTTGGGTTCTGTTTCAACACCACGAGCATTAACTGATATTCTGGACATGTTGGCAGCGGGTGTTGTTCCGTTGATGTTGATTTCCCTGGGTATGAGTTTGCGGTGGAATATTTCATGGCTAGATAATCTTCAGTTAATAATGCCGGTGGTTATCATTCAATTATTGCTTGTGCCACTGGGTGCATTGTTTGTGGCTCAAGGGGTTGGTATAGATGATGAATTATTGATAGCGGTGATTTTAGTAGCCGCGATGCCCAGCATGGTGCTCGGTATTGTTTTTTGCGATCGTTATGGTTTGGATACATCGATGTACGCAGCAACAGTGACACTATCGACATTGTTGAGTTTATTTACCTTACCGCTGTGGTTCAACTGGATGCAGAATAGCTTACATATTTTTTATGGTGGTTAAACCTTTAGCATTATTGAATTATCGTGTATTTACCGTCTTCACTCAAAGGGTGAGCACGCTACATGCCGTTCAACTGATGATTTTAGGTAAAATGCATGGGGTTCACTAAAAATGCGCGTATTGGCTCTTGTTATTAGCACATTTCTTCATTATTCTACCTAGCACCGGGTCGAGTAGTGATGGTGCCTGGCGGGGTGTTATGCAGTTCTTTTTACAACGCGTTCAGCGATGCAAATAACACCTGAATTTTTATGGATTTGTTTGGTTGTGGTCAAGAAGTCCCGCTCTTCTCTTATTAAGTTAGGATATTAAGTTAGAGGTTATTAAGAGCTAAGGGATTTTAATGGTAGATGTCATCGAATTATTAAACCAGGAGTTGAGATATGAGTGAAAAGAAAAAAAGTAATGCTGGGCTAGCGCTGGGCGCAATGGTTGTTGGCGTCGCGGCAATACCAGTAACTGCATTTGTAAGTACTTTGCTTGGCCTCGCCATGATGGCAGCCCCTATCTTTATGATTTATCGAGCAAGTTAAGTTTTATACAGTGCGGCTTTTTCTAGCCGCACCAATTTTTATTCCAGTCTTTTATCAAATCCAAGCTTTTTTTATTACGTCTTTATTAAACTATATTATCCACGAAGGGGATATATTGTTAACTCGCACACTGTAGTTTTCATTTCATACTAGTACACCGTCAAGGCGATTTTGACGGTGTACTAGCCTTGTTGTGATTCGCATTGAATAAATTTAGCAAGCAAAGTTGATATTTCAATTGTAACAAAATAAATAAAAACAGTATGTTAACTATTTATTAGGTTGCTCAAGCCTAAAGATTCGGGTGAATTTGTCGATAACGGTGTACTAGTCCGGCCGGTTGTAATGCAGTATTTCCTGAGTTCATTGCGGGTTGTATGAATTTATCAGAAATCAATTCTAACGAGATATCATTAAGCACACAGCATATCGGTGTTGTTTCAATCGTCACAAAGAAAAACGGGTTGATTCTGGGGTTTGCGGCTGCGCTGTTTTTAATGTTGTTGCTGGCCATTATTGGTCTTATGGTCATGGGTTCTGTTGAGGCGCGTCTAGAGCAAATTATCAATGAGCGCGTGAAAAAAATTAAACTGGTTACAGATATGCATACGCGTGCGCGCGAATCTACTTTAAATCTACATAGAATGATTTTGTTGTCTGACCCATTTAAAAGGGACGAGGAATTTATGGATTTTGTCCAGCACGGCGCGAGATTCGCAGCAGCGCGTTCGTCCTTTTTGACAATGCAGCTTACTGAAGAAGAAATAATTTTGCTCAATGAACAGAGGCGCTATACCGGCATAGTCTTATCTGCGCAAGACGAATTTTCTGATCTCGTTGTAAGGGATGAGATAGAGGAGGCGAGAGTGTTGCTGGTTGAAGATATCATGCCGTTTCAAAACCGAGTATTAGAACAGTTGGCTGCCTTAAAAACGTATCAAGTTGATGCCGCATTGAATGCGGGTAAATTGATAAGTAAAGAATATGATAACGTTAGAAACTGGGTGTTGGTTTTATTTTTATTAATCGGTGCTACTGGTATTTCTATTGCCTATGCTGTTATCAATAATTTTAGTCGCTCTGCGCGAGAGCGTGAGCAATATTTATCTAGGCTCGAAAGTGCAAAAATAGCATTGGAAGCATCTTCCAAAAAATTATTAACAGCTAAAGCACAAGCCGAATTGGCTAACAATGCCAAGAACCAGTTCCTTGCAAATATGAGCCATGAGTTACGTACCCCGCTAAATGCAATTATTGGCTACAGTGAGCTATTAAGAGAAGAAATTAATGAAAAAAAGTTAAAAGACTTGACGGAAGATTGTCAAAAAATACAAAGCGCAGCAAAGTATTTGTCGAAAATAATCAATGAAATTCTTGATCTCTCGAAAATCGAATCCGGAAAATTAGAATTTAGATTTGAGTATTTTGATTTAAAAACACTGATCGATGAAGTGTCTGTTATTATTGCGCCGCTGGCAAATGAAAACGGGAATACATATAGCGTGGATTTTAGTGCAAATCTTGGCTTAATTTATTCTGATGCGATAAAGGTGCGGCAAATATTGTTTAGTATATTAAATAATGCATGCAAATTTACAAATAGCGGAAAAATAACACTTAGAGCGCATATTCAGGTGGTCGCAGCAAAAGAATGGTGCTCAATCGAAGTCGAAGACACCGGGATAGGCATTAGCTCTGATGTAATAGAAAATATTTTTCAACCATTTGTCCAGGCAGATGGTTCGACAACACGCAAATTCGGCGGAACAGGACTGGGTCTGGCTATAGCAAATAATTTGTGCACAATGATAAACGGTAAAATAGAAGTAGAGAGCAATCCAAACGAAGGGTCAGTCTTTACTGTGCGCTTTCCGATTAATGCATCCGCAGAAAACCAGCATAGAGTCGGGTAATGTTGTCAGGCTAAAATAACCTTTTATTCTGAAAGATAATTATTCTGATCGAAATTTCTGTTAACTATTACGTGTGTCTATCCGCGATGGGTATATAATGTATTTTGTATGG
>VAPK010045550.1_pt1 | contig 19784 bp, 14 predicted proteins | sample 3395031 | NCBI WGS metagenome assembly VAPK01 (sample SAMN08290443, study PRJNA428436) | hydrothermal vent metagenome | isolation source: Deep-sea hydrothermal vent chimney 1 | place: Pacific Ocean: Juan De Fuca Ridge
AGTAAATTTGAAATAAAAGTGGGGCAACACTTGTTTGATTTATTCCTACCAAATAAATTCAGATATTTTATTGTTTCATAATTTAATTATTAAAATTATAAATATGGGAATTTAAATGAAAAAAAGTATCTTTGTTTTATTATTCATGTTTTCAGCTATTATCGCACAACAGACAAAAACATCGTCTATTTTAAAAGTAAAATTAAACCGGATAACAAAAAATGAAAAAGTAAAGGTTTGGATTTATTTTACCGACAAGGGAAATAATGTAAATAATTTTCTAAAACATCCTGAACTTGTTGTAAGTAAAAAATCTCTACTGCGAAGAGCAAAAACTATGGACAAGAATTCTCTGATTGATTTCAGGGATGTTCCGGTTAGTAAAAATTATATTAAAACGTTATCTTCTTACAATATAACAATTCATCATCGGTCGAGATGGTTTAACGCTGTTAGTGCATATGCCGATAAAAATGGAATCTCGCAAATAGAACATTTATCGTTTATAAAAAAAATAGATTTGGTTCGTTCCTTTTCAGCAAGGAAAAAAGACATTAAAACAACGGCACCTAAAAAGTTTAAACAATCACTAAAAAAAATTAATTCGTTTGATTACGGTTCATCATACACACAGCTGCAGCAAATTGATGTTCCTGCAGTTCATGATTTAGGATTCTACGGTCAAGGCGTTACAATCTGCATAATGGATGCCGGCTTCAACAATCTTGAACACCCTGTTTTTGCAAATATGAATATAATTGCTGCTTACGATTTTGTAAATAATGATTCAAATGTTGATGATGAAGGAGACATGGGCGAAGGGAGTCACGGAACTGAAACTTTATCTACTATCGGCGGATTTAGTGAAGGACATTTAATAGGACCTGCTTTCGGAGCTTCTTTTATTCTTGCAAAAACGGAAAATACCGATTCGGAAACTCCGGCAGAAGAGGACAATTGGATTGCAGCGGCAGAATGGGCAGATTCTATCGGAGTAGATGTTACTTCTACTTCTCTCGGCTATATAGAAATGGATGCCGGTTTTACAGGCTACACTTGGCAGGATATGGACGGGAACACGGCAACAATAACAAACGGAGCAGATTTGGCTGCTGCTCGAGGAATTGTTGTTGTAAATTCTGCCGGCAACGAAGGCTCTAATTCATCGCATAATACACTCGGTGCTCCTGCTGATGGAGATAGCGTAATTGCAGTCGGTGCAGTCGGCTCTTCAGGTGATAGAGTTAGCTTCAGTAGTGTTGGTCCAACTGTTGACGGCAGAATAAAACCTGACATTATGGCAATGGGAAGCGGTGTTGTAGTTGCAAGCCCCGGTTCAGGCAGTGGATACACGAGTTCGAGCGGTACATCATTCAGTTGTCCGCTTTCTGCAGGAGTTGCAGCTCTTGTAGTTTGTGCAAACCCGAATTTAACGCCAATGCAGGTTCGTGATGCTCTTCGTGAAACGGCTTCGCAGCATTCTAATCCTGATAGCGAATACGGCTGGGGAATAATTGATGCACTCGCTGCTGTAAATTATTTCAGAGTTCAGATATCACATCAACCTTTGACCGATACTGAAAATCAGCATCGCCTTAATGTTGTTAATGCTGAGTTTAGTTCCACTTTACCTTTGGATGAAAACAGCCTTTATGTTTACTATTCTACTGATAATTTTGTAACTGCTGATTCCGTCCAATTTACTTTCACAGGAAGTGGAACAACTTATTCTGCAACAATTCCGCAGTCTCAAAATTCAACTGTTGAATATTATATAAAAGCGGGCAACTCTTCAGGAGCAGCTTCTTTTCTTCCTATAGATGCACCGAGTAATTTTTTCAAGTTTACAGTTGGACCTGACCATATTGCACCAATTGTTTTTCACATTCCTATTTCAATAGTTTCATTGCTGAATTTTCCAATTAATATTGAAATAACTGCTTTTGATAATATTACTATTGATAGTACGATTGTTAGTTATAAAATAAATAATAATAACTTAAACAGTTTTAATTTAAGCAATATTGGTGATAGTACATTTAGTGCTGAATTTCCAATTGCAGCTAGCGAAGTTTCAGTCGGCGATTCCATTAGTTACAGAATTATTGTAACCGATGCTGCCAACACTCCGAATTTAACTATTCTTCCTACCGACAGTACTTTTTACACTTTTACAATCGGAGAATTTCAATCAATAAATGAAAATTTTGACATAACCGATGGGAATTTACAACCAACATCAGACTGGGAATGGGGCGAAGTAACAATAAATCCGCCTGGGACACACAGCGCCCCGAATGTTTGGGGAACTGTTCTCAATAATGATTATAATTCAACAACGCAATTATCCTCGTTAGAAACACCGGAATATACAGTATTTGGTGAAACTCCTACTTTAACATTTTGGCATTGGTACGATAGCGAATCAACTTTTGATGGCGGGAATGTAAAAATTTCAATTAACAATAATCCATTTCAATTAATTATACCACAAAGCGGTTACGACTCACAACTTTCTTCAAGTTTCCAAAATCCGATTGGCGGAGAGGAAGCATTTAGTGGAACATCGGGCGGTTGGAAAGAAGTAACTTTTAACTTAGTCGGTTTAGTGCAAGGCAATGATGTTGTAAAATTCAGATTTGATTTTGGCGCCGATGAATCAATAGTTTCTACCGGCTGGTACATTGATGATTTGTCTCTAACTGATATTGGATCTCCGGTAACTGATCTTAATAACACAAATAATTCTTTGCCTACAAAATTTGAGTTAAAACAAAACTATCCGAATCCGTTTAATCCGAGTACAATTATTAAATATTCAATTCCAAACGTAGAGACGGGATATATCCCGTCTGTACAATTAAAAGTTTATGATATTCTCGGGAGAGAAATTGCGATTCTTGTAAATAAAAAACAAACAGCAGGGAATTATGAGATTAATTTTGATGCTTCTTCTTCCAAAGGTGAATTTGCAAACGGAGTTTACATTTATAGGTTATCCGCAGTAGGTAAAAATGTAAATTTCATGCAGGCAAAAAAAATGGTGCTGCTTAGATAAATAATTTGGATTTGAATAATTGACTAATGTATTGTGATTATATACATTAGATTAATTATAAATATTGCTATTAATATTTTAAGAAAAATACTGAGTCCCCTCTAAAAAGTCACAAACGGACTAAAGTCTTTTTGGGGAAGTTCGTTTTTAGTCTGTTTCCCCACGACTGAAGTCGTGGGTTTATCAAAAAATTACTTTTTAGAATGAACTCATACTTATTTCAAACTTTGAGGTAAAGTTATGAAAATGCGTGTGTTAGTAATTATTTTGTTTCTAACAAGTTCCTTCTTAACAGTTCAAGCACAGCGAACTACATTTTTGAAATCATTCGGTAGGAATGTCTATTCCGAATATTATACCGCAGAAAATACGGCTGATGGTGGATATATCGTTGCCGGAGACACATTTATTTTAAAATTAGATGCGGAAGGCTTCACAACTTGGAAATCTTCTTTTTATCCTAAAGTTTTATTCCGCAAAAATCATCAGGCAATACAATTGAATAACGGGAATTATCTTTGGGGATATTCAAACACGGATTTGAATATAAGCTTAACTTTTATTGATGCAGCCGGAGATTCAATAAATAATTTAAGTCTCGGAACAAATGGAGTTGATAATACTTTTTTGCGAATAACACCAACCTTCGATTCAAAATTGTTAATTCTTCAAAGAGAAAATGACACTTTATATATAGCAAAAATTGACTTAAACGGGACACAGTTCTGGAATAAATCTTTACATCAAGAAGATACTTATAATCTACCATTATACTATCTTATACAGTTAAGTGATTCATCCTATATTATAAGTGCCGGTACTAATTTTATTAAAACAAATATAAATGGGGACACACTCCGGGTTGAACATAGAAACTTTATTGCATCTGTTGCAGCTTTTAATAATGGATATCTTCTTTCGGAAAGAGACAGCTCGCTATTTCGTTATGATTTTAACGGAAACTTAATTTGGGAAAACACTGAACTCACAAATCAATCTGTAAGCTCTACTTCGGATGGAAATATCATTGCCTATGGCAATTCGAAATTAACAAAACTTGATTCACTCGGTAATATTATTTGGCAGAAACCTATTCTTCAACAGCTGCAATATAATTATCCTTCTCGCATCAAGGAAACAACCGATAACGGCTTCATTATGTTTACTGCAGGGAGAAAACTTTTAAAAACAGATAAGAATGGTGATTATCAAATACTTAGAACTTACTTAACTACTTACCCCGCATACTATAATCCTAATCCTTATTTAATTGAGGCATTTAATACTACATATTTAAACTGGGAAACATACAATTTGGAAGGAGGAACGGTTGACATAACGTACTCAACAGATATTGGTAACAATTGGAACAATATTGTGCAATATTTCCCTGTAGATTCCGGCAAATATGCTTGGGAAGTTCCGGAAATTAATTCTGAAAATACTTTAATTAAAATAACAAGCTCAAATAATCCTGATGTTTACGACAAATTAGAGCCTTCTGTAACAATATTAGTACGCCAAGATTATGATACAATAGCTGTAAACAATGTTATGATGTGGTTTGGCAATAACGGAGGCGGTTCCAATGACCCGAGAACCGGCAACGGTGGCTTTTATTGGCCAGGCGGAATAAATGCAAGGCAATCTGCTGTTTTTGCAGACGGATTACTTTTCGGCGGTAAACTTAATGGTGAAATCAGAGTAAACGGATCGGTTTACCGTCAAGGGTTCAGCCCGGGAATTATTTTAGAAAACGGACAGCCGGACGACCCGAATAAGAGTGAATATAAAATATTTAAGAGTAAGCGAAACTGGCAATCGCTTCCTCCAAGTGTTGAACGGAACAGATTAAAATACGATTACGAAAATTGGCCGGCTGATCTTGGTGCTCCGGTTATTGATGTGGATAATGATGGCATTTATACTCCCGGTGTTGATGATAATATTCTCGGGGACGAAACATTCTTTTTTGTCAACAACGGAGCAGATTCATCATTATCCGTATTTACTTATGGTTCACTTCCGCTACCTTTAGAATTTCAGACAACAATCTGGGGTTATAATAAAGAAGGATTAGAGGATGTAGTTTTCAAGAAATATAAAATAATAAACAAAGGCGATACACCGATTACAGATATGTATTTATCATATTGGTCTGACGATGATTTGGGATTTGCGGGAGATGATTGTGTTGGAGTAGATACAGCAATAAATATGGGTTATACTTACAACGGAGATGAAGATGATGAAGGATTTTATGGTACACCACCTCCGGCAGTAGGGCATATGATGGTACAAGGTCCAAAAGTTGTCGCAAGCATAAATGATTCAGCCTGGTTTGATAATAGTTGGCATAAAGGATATAAAAATAAACCCTTAGTTTCATTTATAGGTATTATAAATTCAGACCCTTCTTTCTTTTATTTTGATAATGCGTATGCAGGTAAGTATGAGGGGACAAAGCAGATGTACAACTATATGCAAGGTTATCGATTAGACGGATTACCGATAATTGATCCGAATACAGGAGATACAACAAGGTTTGCTGTTTCCGGTGATCCGGTAACAGGAACCGGTTGGTATGATTTCTACGGATGGACAAATGGTCCACCTTCGGGACAAAGAAGTTATATAGAATCTACAGGCCCTTTTAACCTTGCTGCCGGTGATACTCAGGAAGTTGCTTACGCAATTTTAATTGCAAGAGGAACTGACAGATTAAACAGCATAACCAAGTTACGAAAACAAGCAGCGTTTATTCAAAATTTTTATAACGGTATTATCATTAAATCCGTTAATTCACGCGGTGAAATTAACCCGACTAAATTTGTATTAAATCAAAATTATCCTAATCCGTTTAACCCGAGTACAACAATAAAGTATTTTGTTCCTCTTTTTAATGATGGGAATATTCCGATAATTAAACTAATTATTTACGATATATTGGGGCGAAAAATTGCAACTCTCGTAAATGGAAAACAAACATCAGGAAGCCATAAAGTAATATTCAATGCCGATAAATTGGCAAGTGGTGTTTACATTTACAGGTTATCTGCTGTAGGAAATGGATTTAATTTTATGCAGGCAAAAAAAATGGTGCTACTGAGATAGTATACCGGAACGATAGTGGTTTTTCACAGAATCTGCGATCAGAAATTATCCGGCATCTGCCGAACTGAATGAATGTATAACACAATCTTATAATTTATATGGAAAGGGAAATATTTCTCGTCTCTCAATATTATAGCCCTTTAATTTTCAAAACCAAAGCAGGGTCAATTCTAACCTTTTTCCATCTAACTTCCCAATGAAGATGCGGACCGGTGGCGCGTCCGGTAGAACCGATTTCCCCAATCTTTTCGCCGCGTTTAACAAAATCCCCGGTTTTAACATTCATCTTGCTTAAATGCAGATAGTAACTGCTTAAACCCTGTCCGTGATCAATTAAAATAAAATTACCGTTGTAGTAAAAACTCTTACCGGATAGCCTTACAATTCCTGAAGCTGCGGCACGCACAGTGCTTCCCTCTGCCTTTGCTATATCAAGCCCGAAATGCGGACTCTTTTTTACTCCGTTCAATATTCTTCGGCTGCCGTAAACTCCCGTAATTCTTCCTCCTTTTACCGGACGAACAAATCCCGTTGAAAAGTAAGCTGAATTATCTTTCCCAATTTTTAATTTCGCTTTTTTAACAATTTGTTTTTCTTTTGCAATTCGGGACAGTTCTTCTTTCGGCGGCTCAAAAAATTGCGATTTTTTATCATTAATTACCTGAATATTATACTTTCTTTTTTTCGGAATGATTTTGAATAGTTTGTTTTTTCCATTTAAAAAATTTGCTTTAAGCCAATGAGTTTTGAGGTCATCTCTGCCAAAACCAAAAATGAAATAGCCATTATCATCAAAAGACAATCTCGTTCTATCCAAATAAATCGATTTTATATTTGTTCCTTTTCCAACTATTAACCCGCCTTCAATTTTTTCACCGAATAATTTTATATTTTGTGAAAATACAAGTGAAGAAAAAAACAATAACCATAAAAATAAAATTCTTACTGTCTGCATAAAAATCTAACCTTTCGGATGCCAGTCATCCGGTACTTGAACAACCACAACTTCGCCGGTTGCAGTAACTTTTCCTTTTGCAATTAATTCAACAGAAACAACAACTTTTCGTCCTTTCAATTCTTTTACGGTTCCGATTAATGTTAGAACACACGCGATGGGCGTGGGACTTAAATAATCAACTTTTAACTGAGCAGTTACACATCGCGGATAATTTTCACTTTTATCGCTATCGGGTAGAGCTTTGTACAAAGCAGCAGAACCTGTTCCTGTTGAATGGCAATCGATTAATGAAGCGAGTAATCCGCCGTACACAAAACCGGGAAGTGCCGTGTGATAAGGCTTTGGTGTAAATTTGCTTATTGTTTTGTTACCTTCCCAATAAGTTTTTAATTGATGTCCATCTTTATTGTTTGTGCCGCATCCGTAGCAATGGCTAAATTCTGCTGTATAATATTCCTGAAAAGATAATTTCTGCATTTGTCAACTCCAATCTTCAGTCTGTTTTAATTTTTCATCTTGTCCGAACAAGACAAGTGTGTCATCGGCATTAAGAATGTAATTCGGGTCGGGCATAATTATATTATCCGAACTTTCCTCATCATCAAAAGGAGATAGTTTCTTTTTAATCATTAAAACTTCTAAGTCGTATTTGTTACGCAACTTAATTTCCGATAGAGTTTTTCCTGCAAATTTGCCGCTTACTTTTTTCTCAATAATTGCGTAACCCTTTGCCACACGCGAAATATTGCTTTTATCAACTTTTTTAATTTCGTGCGCTAATCCGTCGGCAAGATTGTATTTTAAGCTTTCGCGGTTATATGCCGAAATCAAGTCTTGTCTCCAAATAGTTCCAATTACCTTTTGAGAATTTTCGGCTGAAACAACTGGGAATTCTTCAACATTTCTATTTCCAAAAAGTTTTAATATTGCATCCAAATTATCATTTTCATTAACCATAATAATATTTTTCCTTGCAATATCTCCGGCAATTAACATACTTTTTAACTGCTCATATTCTGTAATAATAGGACGAATTTCATTTTCTGTTATAGCTCCGGTAATTTTTCCATCAGTATTTACCGTGTAAAATGAACCGTGATGACTATCGAGCATTTGATTCATCAGCAACGGGAGTTTTGTGTTTTCAGGAATTAGCACTACATCTTGCCGAATTATTTCCTTTACTTTAATAGATTGAAGAATATCAGCACGCTTTCCTTCGATAATATTATAACCGAGTGATTCCAGGTGTCTTACGTGTATCGAAGACCCTTTCATAACCAATTGAACAATTGTTGAACTTAACACAACGGCGAGCATAAGAGGCAGCATAAAAGAATAATCTTTTGTCATTTCAAAAATTAAAAGAATTGCAGTTATCGGAATCGAATTTATTCCCCCAAGAACAGCACCCATTCCAACAAGTGAAAATGTGATTGGATCAACGTCTATTCCGGCAAAATGTTTGAATGCAATCGCAAATAAGTAACCAAAACACCCTCCGATAAAAAGCGTTGGAGCAAAAACACCGCCGAAACCTCCGGAACTTAAAATAAGCGGAACCAACAAGAATTTAAGAACCATTAAAATTAAAATTATTTTCCAGGTAATTGCATTGGCAAGCATACTGTTCATTGCCGCATAACCAATTCCAAATATATCGTGATAAAAATAACCGGAAATACCAACAATAGCTCCAACAACCGCCATTGAAACCCAGCGAGGAAATTTTTTATGAAAATAATTTTTGAAAAGTCCGGCGACACTTTCAGAATAACTAATATAAACTAAGGAAAATATTCCTGCCGCAATTCCGAGAATTGCAAAAAGATAGAGCTGCCCATAATCACTGAAAGAATGATGAACAAATTGAAATGCAGGCTGATTACCGAGAAATATTCTTGAAATTGCACTTGCTGTAACAGAAGCAAGTATCATTGCCGAAAAAGTTACCGATTGAAAATCATTAAGCAGAACAATTTCAAGAGCAAAAAATATTCCCGCCAAAGGTGAATTAAAAACAGCAGCAATTGCAGCACCGGAACCTGCTGCGGTAACCATCCGCCGTTTTGAATCGGAAATGCCGACAAGCTCACCGAATTTGCTTGCTAAACCGGCACCAAGCTGTGCTGCAGGACCTTCAGGTCCAACAGTTCCGCCTGAACCGATGTTAATTACGGGAGCTATAAAATGAAAAATTGTAGTCCGCATTCTTATAAATCCACCGCGTGTTGCAACTGCTTTTATTACCTCTGAAACTCCTCGCTTCTGTGCAGTTACCGGCGAATAAGAGGTCATTATGCTTTGGATAATCATACCGATTATTGGGAACAAAATTACCGCTCCGGCTCCAAGGAAATACAGCTTCTCAGTGCCATAATTAAAAAATAGCTCGGTTACAAAGTCGATTGACTTATGAAAGAAAACAGCCCCAAGCCCAACCAAAGCTCCAACAATAATTGCATAAATGCTGAACAGAGTGTACTGCGGTAATCCGACTCGAGCTATTTTATTTTGCAGATAGCTCTTCGTTTTTTTTGCGGTCCTAAATCTTTTTTCTCTTATTATTTTATTCATAAGAACAAATATAATATTCTCAAATATATTTTACATCAGATTTTAATGATTTGCATGAAGAGAAGCTTTTTTTAATTATTATTTTTTGTGGAATATCTGATTTGTTATTGAAAATATTTAAAACATAACGGCTACTTATCAAAGTAACCTTTAAATAAAAAAATTATTTTGTTAGTACTATTTAAGTATTATCATCTTTCGAGAATCAAAAAAATCATTTACTCTAATAGCATAAATATATATTCCGCTTGAAAGTTTTTCATCAGCGTAAAAATCAATAAAGTGTTTTCCTGCTGTTTCGTCTTCAGAAGTTAAAACTGATATTTCATTTCCAAGAATATCAAATATTTTAATTTCAACAAATCCCGGCTCAGCAATTGAATAAGGAATTGTTGTAGATATATTTCCATTTACTCCTTTGTAAAAAGGATTTGGAAAATTTTGCTTTAATGAATAAAAAACAGGCATGGGAATAAAAACAGTATCTAAAATAGTATCAGTAACTGTACTTTGATAAATATCAGCCCAGTAAGAAACAAACAATTTGCCGTTTGGATGGAAAGCCAAGTACCTTGAACTTCCAGGATACGGGAATCCTGAATTTGCACTTGTCCAAACAGTGTCTTCATTTTCATTTGAATAAATAAGACCGCTTGCATACTGATTTCTGGTACTTGCAAAAATTTGTCCTTCATTACTAATTTCAATATCGAAAGTTTCAAAATTAAAATCTACTCCGGTAATAAGCTGCCATGTTAATCCCGAATCTTTGCTTTTATATATGCCGCCGAATCTATCTGCTCCGCCCATATAAATGTTTCCATTCCCGCTCTCGGCAAATGCTGTTATGTCACCGCAGTTGAAGGACTCTATAAAAGTCCAACTTTCACCACTATCCGCAGTACGAAATAACCCGCATTCGGAACCTGCTAAAATAACTCCATTTTGTTCAATAAAAAGTTTCCAAATTCCATATTTTGAATTAGAAGTAGCATCGAAAATTAATTCCCAATCATTTCCGTTGTTAGTCGCTCTAAAAATACCATCTTCAAGATTTCCAACAAATACATTTCCATTTGAATTTATCGCAATGGATTCAATACCGCGACCTTGAAAATTTGTTTTAATAAAATTTCTATCAACTATATTTGCCCTAAATAAACTGCCTTTGTCTGTTCCGATAAATATTTCATCTTCATTATTAAATCCTATTGCTGTTATATCTAATTCATCAGGTGCGAGGTCTATTTGCTGCCATGTCTTTCCAGTGTCTTCAGAAAAAAAGCCCCCATTGTAGTATGTTCCAGCCCAAATAGTCCCGTTGGTATCAATCTCTAAAACATTTATTCCAGATGGTAGCGAACTAATATACTCAAATGTAGGCTGTCCATAATTAGGACTGAAACCAAAACCAATAACAAGCAATATGAAATATATTTTTCTCATTTTAATATTCTATAAATCAACTTCTTTATTTTAAGAGCATCATCTTTTTTGTTGCAATAAAATTATCCGATTGAATTCTGTACAAATAAATTCCCGTAGCAACTTTATTGCCGAATTCGTCATCACCATTCCAGCTTATTTGATAATGCCCTGAGCTTTGGTTTTGCGATACAAGAGTTTTAACGGTTTTTCCGAGTACGTTATAAATATTAATTGTTACAAATGAAGCTTGCGGAAGCTGATAAGAAATTACAGTTGCCGGATTAAACGGATTCGGATAATTTTGGAACAACTTATAATTTGTTATCAATTGATTCCTGTTTTCGTTAACATCAGCGAGAATATCATCTCCGGGATGCGGAGTATCGGCAGACGTGTAAATATGAAATTCTCCTGGTTCTAAATTCATCTGCATTTGAGTATCAGTTACATTAACAGTATTTCCGGAAAAATAATCGTACCAAGTTCCGGTATTTTGAAATGAAGGAGTTATTGAAAACGAAGTTGTACCAAAATTTCCGATTATTGCAACATTCATATCACTGCCGGTCAGCCAAATTCTTTTCCCCGCACCTCCAACGTCGAGCGAAAAATCCGAAGTTCTGAACACGTCGTAGCTTTCTCTTAAGCTAATAATTGCCTTCATTGTTTTGTAAAGATTTTTGCGAACAGTATTGTCAAAATAATCCCAACGAATTGGCTTTGGTGTAATTCTATCATCTTCAGTTCCGGATGGATAATTAATAGAGAAATCGTAACCGAGTTCACCAAACTGCCAAATCATTTTCGGACCTGGAATTGTAAAGAAAAAAGCAGATGCCAGTTTCATTCTGTTCAATGCAATATTCAAATTTGTAATATCGTAATCGCCTGACGAGCTGCCGTATTGAAGATTCTTATACATCAACCGTTCTTCATCGTGGCTTTCCATATAGCCTACAACGTGCGGGTCGTTCCATCCTCTGTTTTTATAAGAAATCCAACTGAAATCGGAATGCCCGGGCTGATTGTATCCCATAGTTGCTTCGTTGTAGTTATAATTATGATTTCCCCAAAGCATCATACCGTAATTTGATAAAACCGTTTCTTCACTGTTATCGGCAAAGTGTTCCAGTATTACATACGCAGTAGGATTCCAACCCCAAAACTGGGAAACCATTCTTTCTAAAATGTTTATCCTTGATTGGTCATAATTTCCCCATAATCCAACATTATCGCCTGAAAATTTTTGTGTAAATCCCTTTGAAAGATCATATCTGAAACCATCAACTTTATACTCACTCAGCCAATAGGCGTTTATCCTATCCACAAGTTGTTGTGTCTGCGGACTTTCGTGATTAAAATCATAACCGACGCTGAATGGATGCGGTGAAGTTATATTGTACCAAGGATTTTCAGCAGTTGGCGGTCCATAATTTCCGGAAGCATAAAGCCTTACAAATGGGGATTGACCAAAACTGTGATTCAAAACCATGTCCATAATTACTGCAATCCCTTTCCCGTGCGCAGCGTCAATAAATTGTTTCAAAGCATTTTTTGTCCCGTAATATTTATCGGGTGCAAAATAAAACGATGGGTTATATCCCCAGCTTGAATTTCCTTCAAACTCATTCACCGGCATTAACTCAACAGCATTTACGCCGAGATTTTTAAGATAATCTAAAGAATCAATTAAAGATTGATAATTGTGGCTTTGAACAAAGTCACGAATTAATAATTCATACACAATTAAATCGGCTTTAGCAGGTCGCGTAAAATTTGTGTTTTGCCAAACATACGGTGTTTGTGCTGTTTGTAATACCGAAACCGCATCTGTGGTTTTTCCTTCGGGATAAGGTTTTAAATTCGGATAAGTTGCAGCATCAATAAATTTATCATTCCACGGGTCCAATATTTTATCAGTATACGGATCTGCAATTCTTAAATTTCCATCAACAAGATATTGAAATGCGTATTCCTGCTGAGAAGTTAATCCTGATATGGTTGTCCACCAGGTAGTACTGTCGGGAGAAAGTTTCATATAAAAATTGGGGTCAACACCCCAATCATTAAAATCACCGATTACATATACAAATTGTTTATGCGGCGCATATAGTTCCAAAGTAACGGTAGAATTATCTACATAATTTATTCCCGTTTTGAATCCGGCGGGCAAAGGTGATATTTCAACATCTCCGCGAACAACATAGTAAACGGAGTCATAAACTGCATCGCTTCCACTTGTTGCTTTCGCAATCAGCCAATGTTTACCCACATTATCAACATTTACATTTGCCGATATATTACTCTGGTTGGTTGCACTAATTTGTTCATTATCACGATAAAGAAAAAGCGAATCGGATTGTATAGATGCTGCTTTGAAATTAATAACATCTCCAATCTGTGCAAAAGTGAACTCATCAGCCGGTTTGGTTATACTAACATTTAAACCTTCTTCAAATAATGGAACAAATATATCTGCACCTCCAACATCTCTTCCGGTTGGTCCAGTTTCTCCTTCGCTGCGAAATACAAAATTTAAACTTGTAATATGTTCATTTGGATCGGTTACACCGTAAAAATCTCGCGGATGTCCGATTGTTAAAACATAAAAATTCGTACCGATGCGAGTAAGCTTAGGCTGAGTAGCATCGTTCCCCCAAGCTCCAATAACATGCTGCCAATCACCGAGATTTGTGTTTACTCCGGTATGTGCATATACGTCTCCGGTGTAGCCTTCTAATCCTGCGTCTCCTTGATCAGCGTGAAAAAAAACAACAATCGAATCATTTTCGGTTGGCACGGCTGGGATTGTAGTTACAACCTGTGAAAATAATACTATTGGGAAAATTATTATTAATAAAAACATTGCTTTCTTTATCATTGATAACCCTCTATTTTAAGTTTTAATAAGCTAATAAATTTTTTAGATGAATGAAATACCAAAATCCCGCCTTTAATTTTCAAATTCCCAAGATATGCCAAACCTAATACCACGCGATTGCTTGGGGTAATACGGAGCGATGTAGTATTGAGCACCTAATACATTTTCAAATACAAAATAAACAATTGCAGCATCTTTTATTTCTCCGGCAAGAAAATAATCTAATTGAACGGAGGCTTCCGTGCCTGCTCCTGATATTAATTGTGTTGTAGCTGAACCGAATGGTTTTAAATATTGAACTGAAGAACTTTGTTCAAAATCATACTGAAAATAATTTTGCTTGCCCTGATAATAAATTGTAATTCCTGTTTTGAGCTTTAAGTTCGACTTAAATAATGTATCCACATAATACACTCCGCCTGTTAATGAAAAATCCGGAACATTTTTATAATTGTTGTTACCAAAATAATAAGACGTATTTGTAAATATTAAAATATTAAAAAATGTTGTATTTAAATTTAAATTTATTCCTTGACGAATAATTTTTTCCGTTTTGTAAAAACCAATTTCCGCAACATTTAATGAATCGGTATATTCATCAATCACAGGCAAAGGGGAAGCATCGTTGTTATAATAAAAATATCCAATCGAACCATTGAAAAGAGAGTTCTCGAATTTTAAGTTTATTTGCGAAGCGGTAATATTTTGTTTGTTATTATCAGTTGATAAATATTGCTCTTCTAAGATAGAGTATGGCTTTGAAAAACGGGAAGCACTAAAATCAAGGTTCAGATTACTCCAAAGTGTAAAACCCACACCGGCACCTATTCCTTCATAACTATTGCCGGAGTAGTTCAAATACTTTGCAAAAAACGAAGGAACTATTGCATTATTCACAAGTAAAAATTTAAGTGAGCCTGCCACCGAAGCAGTATGCTTTGTATCATTATATTTTAATAATGGGGAGTCGTATTTGGTTTGGTCATATGTTCCGATTAAATCTGAACTAAACCACTTAGTATTTAGCATCTGCCTAAAAATTCCTCCGGCGGAATAAAAAGTATTGTTGTGAAAAATGAAAGGGATATCAGAATTTTTTTTCTTTTCATTTTGTCTAAATTCAACTTGATTAAACTGATAGTACAGATTAATATTTGTCGGCATTGATTTAACTAAGTGTGCCAAAATATTAAGCTGCAAATTATGACCTGTTGTTTTTTGATATCGCGGTGAATCTTGTAACTGCTCTCCGTATTTAACCGGCGATTGAAATGGATCGTATAAAATATTATTTACTTCGCTCGGGATATTTTCTGTCGTAATTTTTTGAAAGTCCGCACCGCCATTTAATCCGGCAACAGATTTCACATAATGATATTCCCCGATTACATTAATTTTATTTGACGGCATATATTTTAAAACCGAAGAAACTTTCCATCCGGAATATTCACTGTTTGCATAGTTTGAATTTATACTGCTGTTAGTAAAGTTTACCGCCAAATTTATTTTAGGGAAAATATGCAGATTAAATATCCCGTCAATGTATCCTTCTTTATTAGCACCCTGATAATATCTAATTCTTGAATATGGAATATCACTAACTTTATCCAAAGTAATAAAATTAACAGCTACGCTGTTATTATTCAATGAATACAAAAAGCCTTTTGTAATTGGCAGGATTTCAATTGTGTCAATAGATTCAGAACGAAACAGATTCAAATCGAATGAGTTTAATAATCTATTATTAAGCGGAGCTCCGTTGCTCAGAAAAGAAATATTACCAAATCCAAGTCCATATATTGTTACTTCACTTGGCTGCCCCAACGAGCCCAAATCCTGCAAAAAACCAAAAGGTAAATTGCTGAAAATATTTCCGGCGTATCGGTAGTCGCTTTTATCAATTTGATTTTTATTTGTTCCGATTTTAATATCATTTTTCATATAAAAACCGTTTACTCTTATGGGAACAAGAGAATCCGGTTTAACGGAAACTTTTGTGCTATCAACAGACAATAGAGAGTCGGCAACAGTTAAAGTATCTAAGTTCCCCACATTAGATTTCATATTGTCAAACAAATTAGCATTTGTCCGAGTACTATCAGTATTCTGAGCAACCGTAAACCTTGGCAACAGAACAAGAGCAAATAATATAATTGAAACGAGTAAATTCATGTTATTAAATTATAAAATATTAATATTCTAAAAATAGTTAAAAGGAATTTTGGAACAAAGAAATATTGTTATGGTTATTGAATCATAGAGACTCATGAAATAATTAATGGCTAATCCCCTTTGTTTATCTATATTTTAGAAAAGAAAAAATAATTATTTTTCAAAAAAACATTTTTTTTATGATAATTTTTATTTATTTTGATACAACGACTAAACAACAACTTATTATTAACTAATCAAAGGAGCCGAAATGGCAGCAAAACCGTTAACTAAAGGTGAAATAGTTGAACACCTATCTAAACATTTAAACACCACTAAAAAACAAGCAAATGATTTTTTAGTAGAACTCAATACTTTAGCAGCTAAGAATGCTAAAAAGGGTTTCTCTCTTCCAGGTTTCGGAAAACTTACTGTTACAAGAAGGAAAAAAAGAATTGGTCGTAATCCTCAGACCGGCGAAAAGCTTATAATCCCCGCAAAAAGCGTTGTTAAATTTAAAGTTTCCAAAACTTTACAGGATAATGTTTATCCGCCAAAAAAATAATTTAATTATTTTAATTTAAAAAGGCTGCTATTTTTGGCAGCCTTTTTTATTTTAAATCTATTTTTGTTTTTTCTCTTTTCTTAATGCAGCACTTTTTAACTCTGCAAATTCCTTCATGGTTTTCAATAATTCTTCATATAATTCTTGATTAATATTTTGCAAAATTTTTGTAAGAACTTCATTATAATTTTTTAAATGATGGTTGATTTTTATCGTAATATTTTCAGTTTCGTTTATTAAATAAATAGAACTCGTTTGCGAACCCGCAAATATTCCGCCTTTTATTTCAGTTATTTCCAACAAAGATAATTCGACAATTTTTTCTGACAAATAAAAGTTACTGCAAACAATTTTATCATTAGAAATTTCAATTTTAAATGGTGTTACTTTATATGAACGAAAATAATACCTATTCAAATAAAAAATAATTATAATATTTAGAATTAAAGGTATAACAAAATAAGTTTTCTGAAAACTTTCAGCCGCAGAAATTATCACATAAAAAAACAAAAATAATGTAATCGGGAAATTTGCGTACTTATAAATCAGCTTTGCTACTAACGGGTATGTATATGTTTTCATGAATTATGTTTCTCTTAATTACATTTAATAAGTAAATTTAAATAGTTTTGTGTAAATATCTGAAAATAATTTCATTTGTTTGAATAAATTTCTTTAATACGTGTATTACAATTAAGATGCAGAGAAAAAAATATATATCGGTTGCATTAACTTCGGAGGATAGAATATTATTCGAGCAATATGTAAAAGGAAATATGCAGCGTGCTTATTATTCGGCACTTGCAATACTTGGTAATCATGACGATGCAATGGAAATTTCACAGGAGGCGTTTCTTAGGGCATACAGGTATTTCCCCGGATTTGATAAATCAAAAAAATTCTTCACCTGGTATTATAAAATTTTGAAAAATCTATGTTTAAATTATATCAGAGATGCAAAAAACAGAAGGGAAGTTGATCTGCTTGAAACAATTCCGGCAAAGAATTCGGTTGGTAATAATATTGAAAAGTTAGAACTTAAAACCACTGTTGAAAAAGCAATGATGAAATTGAATGCCGAAGAAAGGGAAATAATTATTCTTAAAGAATTTGAAAATAACAGTTATAAGGAAATAGCTGAGTTACTAAATATTCCAATCGGAACGGTGATGTCAAAATTATTCTATTCCCGGAAAAAGCTTGCCGCTCTTTTGGAAGGAGTTGAATTATGAATGAACGATTTATTTATTTAATGGAAAATTATTTTGATAAAAATTTAAATAAAAGTGAGGAAAGTGAATTCTTGGATTTAGTAAACAACAATACTGAATTGAATAAAGAGTTTGAGGAACAAAAACGCGTAAAGGAGGTGTTATCAAAAATGATGTTAAAGAATCCCTCCCAAGAAATATGGGACAGTTACTGGCTGGGAATATATAATCGAATTGAGCGAGGGTTTGCCTGGATAATAATTTCAATCGGAGCAATTTTGGTTCTCGGTTTTAGTATCATTAAATTTATTGAAACGTTATACATTGATGTAGCAGTTCCGATAGTTATGAAAATTGGCGTTTACACCCTTACATTTGGATTTGTTATTTTAATTGTTTCATTGCTGCGGGAAAGAATATTTACATACAAACACGATAAATATAAGGAGATTCAAAGATGATTATTGTTACCTCTTCAACTATTGTTGGAAAAAACATCGCTAAGAATTTCGGCATAGTACGCGGAAATACAATACGAGCCAGATTTATCGGGAAAGATATTATTGCCGTATTGAAAAATATTCTCGGTGGTGAAATATCCGAATACACCAAATTGATGGCTGAATCCCGCGAACAAGCTCTTGACAGAATGACTGCCGAAGCTCAAGCGTTGGGAGCAAACGCCATTGTGGATGTGCGGTTTTCAACCAGCTATATTATGCAGAGTGCGGCTGAAATATTAGTTTACGGAACCGCTGTTTTTGTTGAATAAAAGATAACGGTGGCTGTAGATAAAGAGGTTGCTAATTTGACAGCTTCAATAATTTGGCAGAAATAAAATTCCCTTTAGAAATAAATGCCCCAAAAACATTTAATCTTTTGAAACGCTCTTTATTCAAACATTAATGAATATGGTCTTTTCAATTCGTGTGCTAATTCAGCTAAATTAACATTCCGTGATTTGCGAATAAACTCTTTGCCATCAAGACTGAATGAAATTGTCGGGACTGCAAACACACCGTTTTGTGCGGCAATTTCTTTTGCCTCTTCGCAATTTACATAAGCAAAGTTCATTTCAGGAAAATCTGATTTTAGCAATTCTTTTAATTTTGGTTTTAATACTTTGCAAACATTACATTGCGGAGTACTGAAATAAACTACTGCTCCGGGGTTTTGAGCAACGAAGTTTTCAAATTCACTTATTGTATATAAATCGGTCTGCACAAAGTTTCCTAATTATAATTTTTAAAAATTGTTTGATGCACTCATTCTTTCTTCGATTCAGTGCAAACATCGCAATTGCCGCAAACTTTCCGGTCGTAAAAACCAAAGTAATTTGAAATATATTCCCTTCTGCATTTTTGTGCTTTGGTATATTCTACAACAGAGAGAAGTTTTTTATTATCACGTAAAAGTTTTTCTTCAAGCAATAATTGGTTTTCAAACTGTTCGGGAAGTTCACTAACGAGTTTCAGATTTTTATCTTCAATAATTCCTTCGGTAACCGAATAACGGTCAAAAATTGAAAGTGCGGTTTCAAGCCGAAAATCATTTCTGTTTCTATCACTTAAGCGTTCACGAAGATATTCAATACCGTAAGCATTTACTTTTTCAATATCGGAAGTTAAAATATCGTAAAGTCTGCAAAAAAAATCTGAACTAGGATTAGACCATTTAATAAATTCCATCTGCGTCAGCAAATCATTTTGAGAATAGAGCAGTAGGCAAATTGAATCTTTCCCATCTCTTCCGGCACGCCCTATTTCCTGATAATAAGACTCAACCGATGAAGGAATTTCGGCATGAATGATAAAACGAATATCAGGCTTATCAATACCCAT